>Ga0208243_1000442_pt1 | contig 23671 bp, 23 predicted proteins | sample Subbio2Aug_QV12A_FD_184826 | JGI IMG/M metagenome (GOLD analysis project Ga0208243, IMG submission 184826) | Serpentinite rock and fluid subsurface biosphere microbial communities from McLaughlin Reserve, California, USA - CR12Aug_QV12A (SPAdes) | ecosystem: Environmental > Terrestrial > Deep... | reverse complement strand
CCTGCTGGCGCAATCGGCTGGGCTTCACCGACAGCTTCCGCATCTCGCGGGCCGAGAGCGGCTTTCCGGTGTTCCAGAACGTGCTGGAACTGGAGAACGACCGGCGCACGGCCGCGAAGCGGCTGGCGGCCATCCCGCAGCCGGCGGAACTGCGCGCCGAGATGGTGGACTTCATCCTGCGCCACAAGGAGTTTCCCACCACCCTCCAGCGCATGATGGCCGAGCGCCTCTATCTGGAGGAGGCCAGCACCGGCCTCGTCTTCGCCCCGAACGTCCTGCCGAGAACGGTGCGGGTCTCCGTGAATCCGAAGACCGGCCGGCCCTTCTATCTGGTCCACTGGGGCGCATTCGACGGGTCGGCCAATCTTCCGCTGGTCTACATGGCGATGGTGGAGGATTCCTCGCCCGAACTCGTCGAGATGCTGGTGACGCGCGACGGCAGGCTGAACGACCAGGTTCAGATCCCCGTTCCCGTCGAAGGCCTGCTCAATCCCGCGCTCGCACGCCGCTTCGACGATTTCGCCGAGAAGAACTCCGCCTATTCGCTCTCGCCGGCCACGATCGCCGGCAATCTCGACAAGGACTTCGAGAACCTGCACCCCAAGCAGCTGCGTCGCGTCGTGCTCGGTCCGTTCTATTCCGCCGGCATCACCGAGCACAACTCGACCGTGGCGGCCGTGCTCGACAAGGTGCGCCGCCCGCAGAGCGCCTGGCTGCTCACCTGGACGATCCAGGAGGTGTTTTCCAAGGCCGAGAAGCCCGCCCGGCGCGGCCTGTGGGCGAGCGAGCCGGCGCGCGAGGAGTTCCACCTCGAAACCGACGACCTCGAAGCGGCGCGCCAGGGCGTATCGGCCTACGAGAAGCACGCGCTCATCCCGCACGAGGCCTATCAGGCGCTCTATGCCGCCGGCGAAGCGCAGAAGATCTTTTCGGGATACAAGGTCCACATCCTGTCGGGCTCCGGCGTGATCAGCGATGTCTAGCCCGCGGGAGGGGAATGACGCATGGATGCCGGCCTGACCACGATCACCGAGAAGGACATCGAGAAGCACCGCGCGACGGCGCAGTCGATGGTCACCCGCATCATCGTCCTGGAAGACGACGGCAGCCGCTCGGCGACCGCGCTCGCCGGCACCGGCCGGCGTTTCGTCTCGACCGTCTCGACCGGGGCGACGCGCCGCACGCGCGAGGTCGAACTGTCGAAGACGATCGCCTCGCTGCGGCCCGGCGACCAGATGCTGTCCATCGGCCAGCACACGCTGCTGTTCCGCAGCCGGCGCGGGCTGGAGGTGTCGCTCGCCATCGGCGACGTCTTCGCGAAGGCGTCCGACCTCGAGAGCCTGCAGGCGAAGAACCTGCAGTCGCCGCTGCAGGGAGAGGATGCCGCCCGGTACAGGAAGCTCCTGTCGGCTTCGGCCTATGTGGCGGCCTTCGCCTTCGCCTCCTACCTCCTGCAGCTGGTCGACGGCGAGAGCGAGCCGGCGAACGACACCGTCGAGCCGGACTTCCTGTTCGACACGCCGCAGGATGCGCTGAAGTCGATGGTCTCGGGTCTCGACAGGGCCATCGCCGGTTCAGCGGACGAGCAGGAGATGACGGCGCGCGCACGCGCCTTCGCCCGCGAGGCGATCGAAGGACTGCTCGCCCGAAAGGCCCGGTTCGACGGGCTGGGCGCCTTCGAGGACGCGCATATCCGGCTCGATACCGACGATTTCACGCTCGACGGCTTCGACGTCACCCCCGGCCAGAAGCGCAAGCCGCTGTCGATGACCTTCAAGAAGCCTGAGGAGATCGTCGGCAACCAGATCGCCAAGTACCAGGCCATGCGGCTGGCCCGGATGATCATGGCCTATGATTTCGACCGCCAGCTGAACCCTTTCGTGGAACTCGGCGGCTTCCTCTTCACCTTCATCGGCGACGGCGCGCCCGGCACCGGCAAGACCATGCTGATCCAGATGACGGCCGGCCTGATCAACGACTACTGCCAGGTCGCGGGCTACCCCTTCCATTACGAGAACTTCGGCGTCGACCAGATCTCCTCCTACCAGGGCAAGTCGGGCCAGAACTGCCGCCAGTTCGTCAACAACGTCATCAACCCGCGCGCCATCGGCTTCGGCACCATCGACGACATCGACCAGGTGGCGGCCAAGCGCTCCGACGACCGCGCCTCGGCCGGCCAGCACGAAATCACCGGCGTCCTGATGGCGGCCTTCGCGGGGGCCGAGACGGTGGTGCGCGGCAACTGCTCCTTCGGCATGTTCTCCAACTATCCGGAGAACGTCGACGACGCGCTGCGCCAGCGCGCCGGTGCCCGCTGGCTGGTCGACGGCCCGCAGACCCGCGACGACTACATCGACATCTTCGTGCTGCTCGCCGGCAGGAACCACCAGATTCCGCTCGGCGACCACGCGCTGCTGCAGAACCAGTCGATCCGGAAGGCGGTCTCCGTCGCCTACGAGGAGCATTCGAAACCGCAGGAAGACGGCCTCCGGAAGGTCTACGACCGGTTCCTCGACCAGTTCGGCGAGCCTCGCACGATGACCGACGTCGGCACCTATCTGCACATGATCCGCGAGGCGGAGCCCCGCTTCACCGGCCGGGCCATCAAGAACGTCACCGACGCCATCAAGATGCGCGCCATGGACTTCGACCTGCCCGACGCCTGGTTCGAGACCCCCGACGCCTTCATGCACAGGCCCTACGACGAGAAGAAGGCGATGATCGAGGAACTGCGCGGCCCCTTCTCGATGGCCATGGTGATGCAGGAGATAAACCGCTACGCAGACTCCGAGTTCCGCTACTCCGACCGCTCCGACGACACCGCCGTGACGAAGATGGTCCGCGACGCGAAGCTGCGCGAGCGGGCGATCGGCGAGATCGAGGCGCTGAAGGCGAAGGGCTTGTGGGGCTGACCTCCTTCTCCCCGTTCACGGGGAGAAGGGGATTCCGGCGGGCGCGGATCGCGATTGCAGACGCCGATCCGAGCGACTAGATTCTGGCGTGGCTGGCTAGAAAGGCAAGGACATGCGTGAAGTCGGAACGCTGGAAGCTCGCAACTCGCTGAGCGCGCTCTTGGAGCTCGTCGAGAAAGGCGAGGAGATCACGATCACACGGCACGGCAGGCCCGTCGCGCGGCTGGTGCCGCCTGCGCGGACCGAGGAGCAGAAGGCCAGGGCAAGAGAGGCGGTCGCGGCGATCCGCGAGATGCGCAAAGAAGTGAAACCCGATCCCGACGGACTGACGATACGCGACTACATCGAGATGGGTCGACGCTATTGACCATCGTCGTCGACAGTTCCATGGCTCTTGCGTGGTTTCTGCCGGACGAGATGAGCCCTCGAGCGCTTGATGTTCTGATGCAGGTGACCGAAAGTGGGGCACTTGTGCCGCCGCACTTTCAGGTCGAGTTCGGAAACGCGTTGGTGATGGCTGTCCGCCGCAGACGGATCGACCGCGACTACCGGCGTCGGACATTCGAGCGCATTTCGGATCTGGAACTGACCACCGACCGCGCGGGCAATGACAAGATGTGGACCGATGCGATCGAATTGGCAGAGGAGCACGGGCTTTCGCTGTACGATGGGATCTACCTGGAACTCGCCCTCCGCACGGGACTTCCGCTGGCAACCCTCGACAGGCGGCTCGCAAAGGCAGCGCTGGATGTCGGCCGACTTCACTCATGACAGGTTGGCGAAATCCGACATGAACCTCCTTCGCGACTCCCAGCTCATCTATGGCCGCCTCCTGACGGTGGAGGAGCCGCACCTCATCGCACGCTACAACAAGGCGCTCGTGGCCTTCGGACTGGCGCCCACGAAGCTCGAGAGCTTCGAGATCGATCGCACCGGATTCTCGCCGCAGGTGGCGGAGGAACTGGCCGACTACGGCTATCTCGATCCGAACGGGGTGAACCGCCGCTTCATCGTGCTCACGCCGTCCCAGATCGAACTCCCGGTCGTCCACACCGCCTTCTCCAACACCTCGCAGCTGATGTACGAGTTCCTGTCGCGCAACCGGCGCGCCATCGACGCGCTGACCATCAAGGACGTGATCTACGGAGAGATCGAGGACGCGGTCGCGCAGGTGAACGACATCGAGGACCTGCTGTCGATCAACCAGGTCGAGTTCAAGGTGCTGTCGGCCGAGGACGTGCTCGGCAAGGCCGCCGAACTCGGCCGGCTGGCCGACCGGCTGAAGCAGGAACCCGAGGCCTGGCGCGATTCCGCCATGCTGGAGAGGATGGTCGAACTGGCGAAGGTCTGCGGCGACATCCGCGAGAACGCGCTCGTGCCCGACCAGTTGATCTTCCGCCACAACGCCTTCTGGACCAGCCATTTCGGCGGGCTCTACGTCTTCGTCGACCCCGACGTGACGACGGTGATCTCTGACCCGTCCGCCCCCGGCTTCCGCCGATCGCGCCCGTGGCAGGTCAGCTACCTGTCCATCCACGATGCCGACCGGGTGTTCCAGTTCCTGCTCTCGACGGGGCGGCTCGACCTGCCGCGCGCTTCATGGATCGAGCCGTCGGGCTATCTCGAGCATCGGGCCGACATGGCGATCCGCACCCTCGTCTGCCGCAATGATCCGACCGTCGACCTCACCCTTGCCGACAAGGTCTGGCTGCAGACCTGGATCCACGGCCACGCCAATCTCGTCAACCGCGACGGCGTGTTCCCCTTTCTCAACGCCATGAAGCGGCAGGTCGGGCGTACGGGCCGCATCGACCTCGACGAGGTCGAGCCGGCCCGGCGCTTCCTCGTCGTGCGCGCCAAGCCCGAACATCCGGATGCCTGGCTCACCAACATGCTGATCGCCGACTTCGTGCCCGACGACTTCATCTCGCGCTACGTCTTCAACAAGCAGGCCTTCTACAGGGACTACGAGACCTTCGAGCCGAACTGGCGACGCCACGTTGTGGAGATGCTGAAGACCGCCTATCTCTCCGACAAGGCCGGGCTCCGCCGGAAGCTCTACGGACTGACGGACTAGGGGGAGAGAATGCTGGATCCGATCATCGACTTCTTCTCGCGGGTCTTCCAGGCCATCGGCCGCGGCATCGGATGGGTCATCGGCATCATCCTCTGGCCCTTTCTGGCAGCCGGCCGCTGGTATGCGCGGCGCGGCTGGCTGATCAAGGGCCCGATCGGCATCGCCCTCCTCGTCCTCTTCGGCCTCTACGCCAATTTCTTCTACCAGACGCAACGCTGGGCCGGCTTCGATCCCGATTACGTCGATGCATACGAGCTCGACCAGCGCGCCGTCTCGGCGGGTGAACAGATCACGGCCGCCGGGGCCGGCGACACGACGCGGACCTGCGGGCGATCCGCGATCGCCGACGTGACCGCCGACCTGATCGACTTCAACGTGAACCGGAACGCCTGGATCTCGTCGATGCTGCTCTACAAGACGGGCTTCTTCGGCCTCGACTGGGACAGCACCCCCTTCTTCGACAACGAGGCCTCCTTCCAGCGCGGGGTCAACCAGGCCATCCGGCGCACGACCGTCGAACTCGTCGACACGCTCGGCCGCGTGCGCGGCACCTCGCAGATCGATTCGAACCTGCAGGACGCCCGCGGCAACATGCAGTTCGACGAATCGACCTGGTACTTCGGCGTCAATCCCTTCGGCCCCAAGACGCCGACGCCGGCCTTCTACCGGTCGGCGATCCGCGACCTGCGGGCCTTCAACGAGCGCCTGGCCGCCTGCAACGCCGTTTTCGACGCGCGCGCCGACAACCTGATCCAGTTCCTCGACCGCATCGCCAACGACATCGGATCCACGTCCGCCATCCTTCGGGAGCGTTCCGAACTCTACAATCGCGGCTGGTTCGACGTCCGCGCCGACGACCGCTTCTGGTTCGCCTACGGTCAGCTCTACGGCTATTACGGCATCCTCCACGCCGCCGGCGCCGACTTCGACGACGTCATCGCCCAGCGCTCCGTCAAGCCGCTGTGGGACGCGACGGAGGACCAGCTCCGCTCGGCGCTCCGGATCCAGCCCTTCATCATCTCGAACGGCGACGAGGCCGGCTGGATCATGCCGACCCACCTGGCGACGATGGGCTTCTACGTGCTGCGCGTGCGATCCAATCTGGTGGAGCTGCGCTCCGTCCTCGACCGCTGAGGCGTCGGCCCGATCGGCGGCCGGAACCGCTCGGCGCGCAGCGGTTCCCTGCGGCAAGTCGTGCCGACCCCCGAAACGCCCTGTCCGGCATCTTGCCTTGGCGAGGGCGCAGCAGCTACGATGAGGCGATATTGTTTTGCTTCATAACATTCCGGGAGGACATCTCATGGACGCATCGGGTCAGGTCGCAATCGTAACCGGCGGCGGTTCGGGTCTCGGCGAAGCGACGGCGCGCGCGCTCGCTGCCCGCGGCGCCAGGGTCGCGATCTTCGACGTCGGCATGGAGCGCGCCGAGAAGGTCGCGGCCGACATCGGCGGCATCGCCGTCAAATGCGACGTCTCCAGCGCCGAGAGCGGCGAGGCCGCTTTCGCCACGGTGGTCGAGAAGCTCGGCTCGCCGCGCATCCTGATCAACTGCGCCGGCATCGCCATCGCGATGAAGACGACGAGCAAGGACGGCGTCCACCCGCTCGACATGTTCAAGAAGGTGCTCGAGGTGAACCTCGCCGGCACGTTCAACATGATCCGCCTGTTCGCCGGCCTGTGCGAAAAGTCCGAACCGCTGGAAGGCGGCGAGCGCGGCGTCATCGTCAACACGGCCTCGGTCGCGGCCTATGACGGCCAGATCGGGCAGGCCGCCTACTCCGCCTCGAAGGGCGGCGTCGTCGGCATGACCCTCCCGGTCGCCCGCGACCTGTCGCGCGCCGGCATCCGCGTCTGCACCATCGCGCCCGGCATCTTCAAGACGCCGATGCTCGCCGGGCTGCCGGAGGACGCGCAGCGGTCCCTGGGCCAGCAGGTGCCCTTCCCGTCCCGCCTCGGCGAGCCGGCGGAGTACGGCGCGCTCGCCTGCCACATCGTCGAGAACCAGATGCTCAACGCCGAGACCATCCGGCTCGACGGCGCCATCCGCATGGCGCCGCGCTAGGCACACCATGCCATGGGGGAGGAGGAACGGAAGGGGCCGCTCGCCGGCCTGAAGGTCATCGAGATGGCCGGCCTGGGCCCCGTCCCGCTCGCCGCCCTGATCCTGTCGGAGATGGGCGCGAGCGTGCTCCGCGTGGACCGGCTGAAGGCGGCGCCATCGTTTCTGAACCTCCCGCCGGATCTCGATCTCGACCGGCACGGCCGCGAGATGCTCCGGGTCGACCTGAAGGCGCCGGAGGGGATCGCCCTGATGCGCGATCTCGCCGCCGGTGCGGACGTGCTGATCGAGGGGTTCCGCCCCGGCGTCATGGAGCGGCTCTTTCTCGGCCCGCACGACCTGCTGGCGGTCAATCCCGGGCTCGTCTACGGACGCATGACCGGCTTCGGCCAGGACGGCCCGCTCGCCGACCGCGCCGGCCACGACCTGACCTATCTCGCGCTGACCGGGATGCTGCACGCGATCGGTCCCGGCAGCGGCAAGCCGGTGCCGCCGCTCAACCTCGTCGCCGACTATGGCGGCGGCACGATGTTCCTGATCGCCGGCGTTCTCGCGGCCCTCTTCGAGCGATCGCGCTCCGGCCGCGGCCAGGTGGTCGACGCGGCGATGATCGACGGCGCCTCGACCCTGGGCACCCTGCCCTACGCGCTGCTGGCTGCCGGTCTGTGGCGGGACAGGCGCGGATCGAATCTCCTGGACTCCGGAGCCCCGTTCTACGACACCTACGCGACGGCTGACGGAAAGCACCTCGCCGTCGCCTGCCTCGAACCGCAGTTCTTCGCGGAATTTGCCCGGCTGCTGCCGCTGGCGGACCGCTTTGCGACCGCGCAGTACGAGACACGGCTCTGGCCGGAGATGCGCGCGGCGATCGCGACGCAGGTCGCCACCAGGAGCCGAGACGAATGGTGGTCCATCTTCGCTGACACGGATGCCTGTGTCGCGCCGGTGCTGTCGATGCATGAGGCACCGGACCACCCGCACAACATCGCCCGCGGCACGTTCAGGCGCGAGGGCAGGCTCGTTCGTGCGGCCCCGGCGCCACGCTTTTCCCGGACACCGTCCGCCCCGGCGTCACCGTCCGGCGGCGCGGGGGGCGAGGCAGCCTCGCCCCCCGCCCTGGAAACCTTCGGCATTCCCGCCTCCCGCTCGGAGGCCCTTGCCTCGAGGGGCGTGATCGCGGGATAAGCTGAACCGCCGACTCCTGTTTGAGCGTCGTTGGAGAAGGCCGCCGGAGACCGAGACATGGCAGACGAGAAGAAGGACGTCCTGCGACCCACGGACGACGAGGCGATCAGGCTCGCCCGGCGGCTCCTGCGCGCTTCGCGCTACGGCGCCCTCGCAGTCATCGAGCCCGGCACCGGCGCGCCGTCGGCGAGCCGGGTGGCCACGGCGACCGCTCCGGACGGCGCGCCGCTGATCCTGGTCTCGACGCTTTCGACCCACACCGGGGGCCTCCTCGCCGATCCGCGCTGTTCGCTGCTGCTCGGCGAGCCGGGCAAGGGCGATCCGCTCGCGCATCCGCGTATCTCCGTTTCCTGCCTCGCGCGCAGGCTCGTCCGCGAGAGCGACGAGGGCAGCCGAGCGCGCCGTCGCTATCTCAACCGGCATCCGAAGGCCGAACTCTATGTCGACTTCGGCGACTTCGCCTTCTTCAGGCTCGATCCCCAGCGCGCCAGCCTGAACGGCGGCTTCGGCAGGGCCTACGCGCTCACGCGCAGCGACCTGCTGGTCGACCATCCGGCGGTCGGCGCGATCGCCGAAGCCGAGCAGGGGGCGATCGGGCATATGAACAGCGATCACCGCGACGCAGTCGAACTCTATGCGCGCCATTTCGCGAAGGCCGGCCCCGGGAACTGGATCATGACGGGCCTCGACATGGACGGCTTCGACCTGGCCAACGGCGACGATTCGCGTCGCGTCTTCTTCGAAAGGCCGGTCGAGAACGCGGCCGAGATGCGAAAGGCGCTGGTTTCGATGGCGCAGGCGGCGCGCGGCGCCGTCTCATAGGCATATCTTGCCTGCAGGTGCAGGAAATTTCCCGACAGTGCTTCCCCGGGGAAACGTTCTGGATTAACTTTTGTTAGATCGGCGAGACGAGGCCCGGTTCACGCAGACCGTTGCTGGTCTCCTGGCGCTCGTCATGCGCGGCGATGGGTGGGATCGCAGGAGGCGGTGGGTGGCGATGGACGATTTGCGCTCGTATGCGGACGAAGCCTCCGTATTCCTGGCTGCGTTCTCAAACGGGAAGCGGATACAGATCATTTGCGAGCTGCTCGAGTCGGAACTGCCCGTCGGCGTCATCGCCCAGAAGGTCGGGCTGAGCCAGTCGGCGCTCTCGCAGCATCTGTCGCGCTTGCGCGGTCTGCGCCTGGTCAATACCCGGCGCGACAAGCAGACGATCTACTACTCGTGCAGTTCCGACCAGGTGCGGCGGCTCTTCGGTACACTCGACGAGATCTTCGTCGCCGCCGCGCGGAAGCGCAGCGTGCCCGCCTGACGCAGCGCGCCCCTCTGCCCGGCCAGGCGCGCTCCCGCCCTGCCGGGGTCCCCTTCCGCTTCGCCGTCGCCTTGACCTCGCGTGAACTCCCGTACAGACCTGTTGCCCGGAACGGCGACGGGCGGGCGGAGATGACGCAGCACAGCAAGATAAGGCAATTTCGGAAGCGGTCCCGAGGTTCGCGTTCCAGTGCCTGACATCATCCGCATCGACGATCCGGATGATCCGCGACTTGCGCCCTACCGGCAGATCCGGGAGCGCGATCTGGTCGGCCGCGACAGACGCTTCATCGCCGAGGGCCGCGTCGTCCTGAACGTGCTCTTCGGCGCCTCGCGCTTCGCGGCCGAATCGCTGCTCCTCCTGGACGCCCGGCTGCCGGGCCTATCGGATCTGCTCGCCCGCGCTCCCGCGGCGCTGCCCGTCTATGTCGCGAGCCAGCCGGTGCTCGACGAAATCGCCGGCTACCATGTCCATCGCGGCGTGCTCGGCGTCGGCAAGCGGACCGATGGCGACGATCCCGAAGCGCTCCTTGCTGCCCTCCCCGAACGGGCGCTGGTGCTCGTGCTGATCGGCATCTCCAACCACGACAATGTCGGCGCCATCTTCCGCAATGCCGCCGCGTTCGAGGCGGACGCGGTGCTCCTCGACGAGACGAGCTGCGATCCCCTGTACCGGAAGGCGATCCGGGTCTCGGTCGGGGCGGCACTCAGCGTCCCCTTCTGGCGGGGCGGACCGGCCGGCGCGCTTCTCGGCCGCCTTGCCGGGCACGGCTTCGACTGCCTGGGGCTCAGCCCGGGCGGAGCGACCGACATCGCGCACGTCGTCCCGCGGGAACGCACGGCGCTTCTGCTGGGAAGCGAGGGGGCCGGTCTCCCGCCAGACCTGCTCGCGCGCCTCTCCACGGTCAGGATCGGCATGTCCGCCAGCTTCGACAGTCTCAACGTCGCGACCGCCGCGGCCATCGCGCTGCACCGGCTGTGGCGCGGCGGCCGGGCCGGCGGCGCGGAATGATCTGCAAAGGGAAGACTCAGCGGGTGGCAGAGGCCTGCTTGAGCGCGCGAACGCGTTCGGCGAGGCTGGTCGGCCGCCGCTCGCCTGCCGGCTTGAGCGGTTCGGCGGCCTCGGCGGCCAGCGCCACGGTGATGGGCGATTCGGGTCCGTCCAGCGTTTCCGTCAGCCGGACCACCTCCGCGGCGAGGTCGTTGATCTGCTCGCGCAGGAGCGCGTTCTCGCGCCGCTGCTGGTCCCAGTCCTCGGACTTGTCGCGCTCGTAGAGAGCGAGGTCAGCCTTCAGCTTCTTGTTCTCGCGCACAAGCTTGGTCAGGCGCGCCTGCAACTGGTCGCGCTCGTCGTTCAGCGTGGCGACCGCCTTCTCCACGTCCCCGCCGGTCGCGCCCGACAGGAGCGTCGACATCTGCAGCGTCAGTTCGGCGAGATCGGCCTCCAGCTTCACGCGCTGGCTCTCGGAAGCCGACAGCCGTTCGTTGAGGTCGTTCTCGCTCGATGCGCCCGAGCGGGCATGTTCGCGCAGGCGGGCGAGATCCTTCTCGCGGCGGTCGAGCCGCTCCTCGCGGTCCGCCAGGGTCGATTCCATGCGCTCGATCTTCTTCTCGAGCTCCGTGATCTTCAGGCGCTCGGCCTTCAGGAGATCCTGGCTCTGCCGGTTCTCGGCCTGCGCCTCGCGCAGCTGGCGCTCCATGTCGCGGCGCTTGCCGCGAAGCGCGTTGAGATCGTCCGTGACCCGTTCGTATTCCGCTTCCCGCGCCACCAGCTCGATCTGGCGGCTGCTCGAGTTGAAGGCCGCATCGTCATAGAGCCGTCCGAGCTTGTCGAGCTCGAGCGCCTTCTCGTCGATCCTGCGGGTCGCCTCGTCGAGCCGGCCGGACAGCATCTGCAACTGCTCCTCCCGGCGCCTCAGCTCGGCGCGCAGTTCGCTGCCCTGGGCCTCCATGGCCGTGATCGCGGCGTTCTTCTCGCCGATCTCGTCGGTGAGTTCCTTCAGCTGCGCCTGATGCCGGTTGATCTCGACGATCTGGCTCGACGCCTTCTCGCGGAACGCCTTGATGCTCATCTCCAGCCGCCGCGTCGACATGGCGAACTCCGCGCGCATGCGATCCTTGTCGGCCTGGATTTCGTTGAGCGAGAGCGGAACGGACGCTTCGATGCGCTTGCGGGTGAGCAGCACCGCCCGGCGCCAGACCGCCGGCGCGATCATCAAGGCCAGAAATCCCGCGCACAGGAACCCGAGCGAAAAGAACAGAATGGATTCGATCACGCCGAACGCCCGCCCATAGCCGTATGTCCAAGAACTGCCACAGGTGCACGCACCCGATCCATCCCGGCAGACCTTTTACTTCGCCTTAAGGTTAAGCGCCAGCATCGAACGTCGTTCCCGCCGCCGGGAGCGTCCAACCGTCAGAAAGGGTTCCAGGTCGGACGGGACGTGACCTTGAGATAACCGATATTGACGCCGAGCCGGGCGCCGACGCCCGTGCGGACCGGAATGAGCAGCACGTTGCCGTAGCGCATCACGTTGAAGCCGACGCCCGCCACCAGATACGCCGATCCCGCCACGCCGACGAACCGGTGGTAGATCTGGTCGATCGTGCCGAGATCATAGACCAGCATCATCGTGCGCGAGCCCTGCCCGCCGAAATCCCAGCCGATCGACGGACCCTGCCAGAACAGCGTGTGGTCGCCGGCGTTCTTGGTGAAGAGCGTGCCCTCGCCGTAGGTCAGGCCGCCGACGATGGCACCCGATCCCTCTTCGCCGAGGATGTAGCCGTTCGGCACGCCGTACCGCGCGAAGATGGTTTCGATCGCCGCCGCCACGCCGCCGGAGGCCGCACCGAAGAACTCGTGCCCCTTGTCGATGATTTCCTGGGCCGTGAACTCGGAATTGGCGGCCGCCGGAGCGGCCCGGACCTGCATGATGGCGAGCGCCAGTCCGAGCGCGACAAGTGCCCGCGAGAGGAACCGCCCCAGTTTCGTGAGTGTCATATCCGTACTCCGTCGGCAGCCGCTGCCGTCCGGGGCAGCGCGCCTCCCGTTGATGCCCGTCCACCCGTTCGGCCTCGGAGAGGTTAGGCTCAAATCGTTTTCCTTTCGTTAAGCATCTTTCGAGGCCGGGGCCGCCGCGCCGGCGCCGGATCCGCCGGTTCAGTCGGCATTTCTTGCGACGGGGGCTGCCTTGTGTAACGTCCAAGATCCGGCGGCCGTGTTGATTCGACCCCTGTTGCGCTGCCCATTTCCGCCGCCGTTGCGAATGAGCTGGAGACCCGAATGTCCGATCTGTTTTCCCTGTCCGCGCCCGATCTCGCGGCGCTTCTCTGCAGCAGGGTCTGCCACGACATCATTTCCCCGGTGGGCGCGCTCAACAACGGGCTCGAACTTCTCGACGAGGGCGGAGCGGACGAGGACGCGATGAAGCTGATCCGTGCCAGCGCGCGAACCGCCTCGGCACGTCTGCAGTTCGCGCGGATCGCGTTCGGGGCCGCGGGGTCGGCCGGCATGCAGATCGACACCGGCGATGCGGAGTCGGTCGCCGCGGCCTATTTCCGCAACGAGAAGCCGAACCTCGAATGGGCGGGAGGACGGGCGTTGCTGCCCAAGAACAAGGTGAAGCTCCTCCTCAACCTGCTGCTCATCGCCGCCGGGGCGATACCGCGGGGGGGCACGATGAAGGTCGAGCTCTCCGACCTGATGACGGAGCCGAAGTTCACCATCGTCTCGACCGGTCCGATGGTGCGTGTTCCGCCGAAGTTTCTCGAGCTGCATTCGGGCACGCGGCCCGAGGAGCCGATCGATGCCCACACCGTGCAGCCCTACTACACGCTGCTGCTGGCGCGGGAGGCCGGCATGACGATCTCGATAAGAGCCTCTGCCGAGGAGATCACGCTCACCGCCGCATGACCGCGGGCATTTCGACCGACAGTTGCTTTGCGTTGAAGTTTAGCGATCGGCTTCGCCAATTTTTTTACTGTTTCGCCTAGTCTGCATGCGGGGCCAGGAGAGGTTGCCGCATGATGCGGCTGCGACGCAGGGAAATGTGGACATGAAACGCTGCATGATCGTCGATGATTCGAGCATCATCCGAAAGGTGGTCAAGCGCATTCTCGGCGGCCCGGATCTTGCCGTCGTCGAGGCGGGCAACGGCCGCGACGCGCTCGACATTTGCGCCGCCGAGCTTCCCGACGCCATCATCCTCGACGGCACCCTCCCCGACATGCAGGCGCCGGAATTCATTCATGCCGTCAAGGCGCTTCCCGGCGCGCGAGACGTGCGGATCCTCGTCTCGATCCTGGAGTTCGACATCGGCGCCATCATGCGGGCCAAGCGGGCCGGCGCCAACGGCTACATGCTGAAGCCGTTCAACCGCGCGCAGCTGCTGGACCGGTTCCGCGAACTGAAGTTGGCCGCCTGACGGTCCGGCCCTTGCCCTCCGGCTCCCCCCGCCGGTCCGTCCCTCCGCAGAATCGAAGCGCCCGACGATCGGATCGATCTCGGGCGCGTGGTCCGGTCGGGTCCGACGGGGTCAGGCGCTCGCGCGGACGTCCTCGGGTTCGCGCAGAACGTAGCCCCGCCCCCACACGGTCTCGATATAGTTCTGGCCGCCCGACGCCGCGTCGAGTTTCTTGCGCAGCTTGCAGATGAACACGTCGATGATCTTGAGTTCCGGCTCGTCCATTCCCCCGTAGAGGTGGTTCAGGAACATTTCCTTCGTCAGCGTGGTGCCCTTCCGAAGCGAAAGCAGCTCCAGCATCTGGTATTCCTTGCCGGTCAGGTGCACGCGCTGGCCGCCGACCTCGACCGTCTTGGCGTCCAGATTCACGATCAGGTCGCCGGTCGTGATGACCGATTGCGCATGGCCCTTGGAGCGGCGGACGATCGCGTGGATACGCGCGACCAGTTCGTCCTTGTGGAACGGCTTGGTCATGTAGTCGTCGGCGCCGAACCCGAGCCCGCGCACCTTGTCCTCGATGCCCGCCATGCCCGACAGGATCAGGATCGGCGTCTTGACCTTCGACAGGCGCAGCGTCCGCAGCACCTCGTACCCGGACATGTCGGGCAGGTTCAGGTCGAGGAGAATGATGTCGTAGTCGTACAGCTTCCCGAGGTCGACGCCCTCTTCGCCCAGGTCCGTGGTGTAGACGTTGAAGCTCTCCGACTTGAGCATCAGTTCGATGCTCTGTGCCGTGGCACTATCGTCTTCAATCAGCAGGACGCGCATTTCAATCCCCTCTTCTGCAGCCGAGCCGGCTATGCCGACTTGCCGGCACGGGAGCAGTCGTTACGTGACTCGAAAGCTGCCACGAAATGGTTAACAAAATCTGATTCCGCATGGCAAGCGCAATCATCCTTCCGAAGTGTCCGACGCACCTTGTTGAATCCAAACATGAATCATCACGTAAGGTCGTTAAGGTTACAGGTTAAGAAGCGGCAGTAACCGACTCTGGCGACTCGCCTTGTCGGTTTCCGGAAAAGGCACTCGGCTTTTTTTACCGCCCCTTAAGCCCTCGACCTTATGATTAACGGTGCGCGTAAACGAATGGTTACCGGCACCGAAAATCCTTACGATTTCGTTTGCCGTCGGCCGTCAGCGTGCGGAGGCGTGGGTCGGGCGTGATTTTTCCGGCAGGGTACGCGTATTCGGGAGTAAGCGGACATGAAGTCACGTGGAAATCTGGTTCGCCTGAAGCAGTTCCAGGTCAATGAGAAGCGCCGGCAGCTGTCGCAGCTGGACATGATGATCGCGGAATTCGACCGGATGGCCGCCGAACTCGATGCGCAGGTCGCCATCGAGGAGCGGAAGTCGGGAATCACCGACACCAACCATTTCGCCTACCCCACTTTCGCCCGCGCGGCGCGGCAGCGCCGCGACAACCTGAACAACTCCCGCCTCGACCTTCTCCAGCAGCGGGGCGCCGCGGAGATGGCGCTGGCCGAGGCCGAGACGGAATTGGCCAAGGCGGAGCAGCTCGAGAATCGCGACGCCCGCGTGCGTGACGCGGAGACGGACCTGCGCCGCGCCGTCGCCGGCTGACGGCCGCCCTCTCCGACGCCGCGTCCGGTCGGCTTCCGCGGCGACCGTTCTTCCTCTATAGCGCGCAAATGCGCCTTGCACCGCCCATCCTGCTGTTCGTCGCGACGGTCGCCTTCTCGCTCGGCGTGACCTTGCCTCTGATCCGCGTCGAACGCCTCTATTTCTTCACGGAAGAGCCGTCTCTCGCCGGCATGGTGGCCGCCCTCTGGCAGGGTGGAGATGTCGTGCTGGCGGCGATCATCGCGCTCTTTTCGATCGTCTTTCCCGCCGTCAAGCTGATGCTGCTGCATGTCGCCGCCCATTCGGGGCGCGCCGCGCACGACCGGCTCCCGGCATGGCTGCACGGACTGTCGAACTGGTCGATGCTGGATGTCGTGCTGGTCGCTCTGGTGATCTTTGCCGCGAAGACGAGCGGTCTTGCCACAGCATTCACCAAGCCGGGGTTGTGGTTCTTCGCGCTGTCGGTGATCCTGACGGTCGCGGTCTCGGGGCTTTTGCGGCGCGAGGCTCCGGCCCGGCAGATGTCGCCCGACGCGGATCGACGCTAGAACATGCCGTCCGGCATCGCCGGCACCCCGACGGGCGGGAAGGGTCGGTTCGCCGGTTCCAGGCGGGCGCAGCGCGCCTGCGGCGACCCCGGAGGTCAGTGGCGATACTGCTGGATCCGCGTGGTCCGAAGGCCGGCCAGTCCATACTCGTCGATGGAAGCCTGCCAAGACAGGAACTCCTCCACCGTCAGCTTGTAGCGCTGGCAGGCTTCCTCGAGGCTGAGGAGACCGCCCCGGACGGCCGCGACCACTTCCGCTTTGCGGCGGATGACCCAGCGGCGGGTGTTGCTCGGCGGCAGGTCCGCGATGGTCAGGGGACTCCCGTCTGGCCCAATCACGTACTTGACCCGCGGTCTTACCAGATCGGTCATCTTACTCTCTACACCCGACACAAACTCGGCACCAACAAACGCACACTACCGGCCTAGCTTTAAAAATTGGCTAAGCGGCCGGTAAGCGAATCGTAACGAATCGGGACTCGCTAAAATTCGAAGATTCGCGCCGCCGCCCAGACGTGCCGGCGCGCAAAGCTGGCATCCCGGCCGTTCTTGACCTATCTGTCCGGGAGGAGCATTGGACGGCCCGTGTCGGGCAACGAGAAAGCGAACGAGCCGATGAACAGCCTGGACCTTCCCGGCCGGCCGGAAGATACCCGCATCGTCGTGGCGATGTCGGGCGGCGTCGATTCATCCGTCGTGGCGGGCCTGCTCAAGAAGGAAGGCTATGACGTCGTCGGCGTGACGCTGCAGCTCTATGATCACGGCGCGGCGGTGCATCGCGCCGGATCGTGCTGTGCCGGGCGCGACATCGACGATGCGCGCCGCGTCGCCGAGACCCTGGGCATCCCCCATTATGTGCTGAACTACGAGCAGCGCTTCCGCGAGGCGGTGATCGATCCCTTCGCCCGCAGCTACATGTCGGGCGAGACCCCGATCCCCTGCGTGGCCTGCAACCAGACGGTCAAGTTCGCGGACCTGCTCGGGACGGCGCGCGAGCTGGGGGCAGAGGCGCTCGCCACCGGCCACTACATCCGCAGCCGGCCGAACGGCGCCCACCGCGCGCTCTTCCGCCCGGCGGACGCCGATCGCGACCAGAGCTATTTCCTGTTCGCCACGACCCAGGACCAGCTCGACTACCTGCGTTTTCCGCTGGGCGGCCGCTCGAAGCCCGAGGTCCGCGCCATGGCCGAGGAGATGGGCCTGTCGGTGGCCGGCAAGCAGGACAGCCAGGACATCTGTTTCGTGCCGCAGGGCAAGTATTCCGACATGATCGCCCGGCTGCAGCCCAACGCCGCGACTCCGGGCGACATCGTCCACATCGACGGACGCATGCTCGGCCGCCACCAGGGAATCGTCCATTACACCATCGGCCAGCGCCGCGGCATCGGCGTCGCTTCCGGCGAGCCGCTCTACGTCGTCCACCTCGATCCGGTCGGCGCCCGCGTGGTGGTCGGCCCGCGCGAGGCGCTGGAGACGCGCCGCATCGCGCTGCGCGACTTCAACTGGCTGGGCGACGAACCGCTTGCCGCGCTGGCGGGGACGGACCTGGAGGTCTACGCCAGGGTCCGTTCCACCCGTCCGCCGCGCCCTGCGGTCCTGCGCCTTTGTGCCGACGGACATGTGGAGGTCGAGCTCGCCGACGGCGAAACGGGCGTGGCGCCGGGCCAGGCCTGCGTGCTCTATTCGGACGACGGCAGCGACGCGCGCGTCTTCGGCGGCGGTTTCATCGAGCGCGCGCGGCGCGCCGCCAAGGCGGAGGCGATGCTCGCCACGCTCGCAGAGATGCCGGCGGCCTGAAGCCGCCGGCTTCGCGGTAGAAGCAGCTGAGGCCATTCTTACGGCGGGACGCCGCGTTTGCCGGACAGCGGCGCTTGGCTGCCTGCGCTCCGGCTTGCGGGTGGCCTCGAGATCCGCCGGCGCGGCAGCCAGACGCCTCCGGGCGCGACGCTCGATCGCCCCCCGGCCACGAGGGAGAAGCCCCGCCTATCGATCCTCGACACCTTGTGCGACGACGCGGCAGCCGGCTTCTGACGGCTCGCGCGCGTTCAGGCGCCGCCGCTCTGCTTCCGGCCGGCGCTCAGTCGTGGACGACGCTGCCGGCAGTCAGGATCCGCAGCACGGTGATCGCCTCTTCGCCGCTGGTGCGCGGCTCCGCCCGCGTCTCGATGCAGTCGATGAAGTGCTCGAGTTCGCGCGTCAGCGGCATGCCGGTGTTGTCGAACTCCACATAGGCGGGCTCGTTGGCGGTGAAGGCCCACTGCCCCGAATCCTGCCACACCGCATGCCGGTAGACGGCGAGCTTGCGCGGCCCCGGCTCCACGTCGTCGAAGACGGCCATCGCCTTGGTGCCCACCACCGTCAGGCGGCGTTCGCGATAGGGGTTCAGCCGCGAAGTGAACAGGTGCCCGCGCACACCGCCCGGGAAGCGCATGTGGAGATGGGCGAAGTCGCTGAGATTGTCGAGGATCGCCGCCCCCTCGCCCCGCACCTCCAGCGGCGCCTGGCCGGTGATGGCCAGGATCATCGACAGGTCATGCGGCGCCAGATCCCACAGCGCATCGTTCTCGGTGTGGAACTTGCCGAGCCCCAGCCGGTGCGAATGGATGTACTTCACCTCGCCGAGTTCGCCGGCGTCGATCAGCGACTTCAGTTTCTCGAAGGCCGGATGGAACCGCAGCACATGGCCGACCATGAAGACGCGGCCATTGGCCTTCGCCGCCGCGACCGCGCGCTCGGCATCGGCCACGGTGAGTGCGATCGGCTTCTCGACGAGCACGTCCTTGCCGGCCTCGACCGCCGCGATGGCGAATTCCGCGTGGAACTGCGGCGGCAGGGCCAGCACGATCGCATCCACCTCCTCGCGGCGGATGAGATCCTCGGGGGCGATCGCCAGGCATTCCTGTTCGGATGCAAAGCCCTCGGCACGCGCGGCATTGGCGTCCGACACGGCGTAGAGGGCGTTCAGCGACTTCAGGGTCCGAATGTGGTTGCTGCCCCAGTAGCCGCAACCGAGGACTGCTAAACGTGGCGCCATGTGCGAAAATGTCCGAAAGAATCTGGCCTGACATATCGGGCCGCCAAGCGGAACTCAACCCCCGTGCGACCGCGGCCGAAGAAGCCGTGCAGCCGCCTGCAACGCGACGTTGCGCCGGCAGGTAGCGCTAGGACGGGCCGAGGCGCGGCAGGAGAGAGGCGATGTCCTCGACGCGACACAGTTCCGTGCCGGGTGTCATGGCTGCCGCGGCCCCGGCGGCGATGCCGAAGCGGAATGCGTCTCGGGCATCCTTCCCTTCCATCAGCGTCCAGACCATCCCGGCTATGAAGCTGTCGCCGGCACCGACCGCCGAGCGGACACGGACCGGAATCGTCGGCAGCCGCGTCACGCCGTCCCGGCTGGCGAGGATCGCCCCGTCCGCGCCGAGCGTGACCGCAAGCAACTCGGCATCCCCCCGCGCGACGATGTCGGCCGCCACCGCGCCCGCATCGTCGACGCCCAGCCTGCGGCCGGCGAACTGCTCCAGTTCGCTCAGGCTCGGCTTGGCGAGAAAGACTTTCGCCCGCCCGAGCGTGGCTTTCAGCGCCGCGCCGGACGTATCGAGCACGAAGCGTGCGCCGCGCCGCTCGGCGGCGTCCGCGACCCTCGCGTAGAAGTCCTCCGGCGCGCCTGCGGGCAGGCTGCCCGAGCCGACGACATAGTCGCCGTCGTGCGCGGCCACGGCCGCGAGCACTGCCTCCAGCCTGTCGGCCGGCACGGCGGGTCCTTCCGGGACGAAGCGGTACTCGAGCCCGGTCGAGGTTTCGTGGACGATGAAGCCGAGGCGCGTCTGGCCCTCGATCGTGATGCGCCGCGTCGCGACGCCCTGCTCGGCCAGCAGCCGGTCCAGCATCTGGCCGACCTCACCCCCCGCCAGGTAGACGGCCTCGACCGCGCAGCCGAGCTTGGCCATGACCCGCGCCACGTTGATGCCGCCGCCGCCCGGATCGAAGCGCCCGTTCGAGGTGCGCACCTTGCGCACCGGCCGGATCACCTCGGCGTCGCCAGAGACGTCGACGGTGGGATTGAGCGTGAGCGTGAGGACCCTTGTCATTCGCATTCCTGTTTGTCCGATCCCTGACGAACACCGGACGCGGCATCGCGTTCCGCCGCCCGGCCGGGAGCCGCATCCTGCTACGTCCGCGGCGCCCCGCGACCCGCCCGGTCAGGCGAGACCGCCCGTTTGAGCCTCGGCCGCCGCCACGATACGTTTCACCGGCACGAAGCTGTCCGGGCTCACGGAAATCGAGCTGATGCCGCATTCGACCAGGAACGCGGCGAAGCCCGGATGGTCGCTCGGCGCCTGCCCGCACAGTCCGATCTTCGCCCCCGCCTTCCGCGCCGCGCCGATGACGTTCGAGATCATCCACTTCACCGCGGGATCCTGCTCGTCGAAAAGCCCCGCGAGTTCGCCCGAATCCCGGTCGACGCCCAGCGTCAGCTGCGTCAGGTCGTTCGATCCGATCGAGAACCCGTCGAAGCGCTCGGCAAACTGCGCCGCCAGCACGACGTTCGACGGGATCTCGCACATGACGTAGACCTCGAGCCCCTTCTCCCCGCGCTTCAGCCCGTTCTCGGCCATCACCTCCAGCACCCTGTCTGCCTCGGCCGTCGAACGGCAGAACGGGATCATCACCACCACGTTGGCGAATCCCATCTCCTCGCGCAGCCGCCTGATGGCGCGGCATTCCAGAGCGAACCCGTCGCGGTAGCGCGGCGAGTAGTAGCGCGCGGCGCCCCGGAAGCCGATCATCGGATTCTCCTCGGCCGGCTCGAACTGGGCGCCGCCCAGAAGCCCCGCATACTCGTTGGTCTTGAAGTCGCTCATCCGCACGATGACAGGCCGGGGATGCAGCGCCGCCGCGATCCGCGCCAGCCCGCGCGACAGCCGCTCGACGAAGTACTCCGTCTTGTCGGCGTGACCCGCCGTCAGGCGCTCGATCTCGGCCCGTGCCGCCGGGTCGCGCAGCTCGCCGAAACGGACCAGCGCCATCGGATGGATGCGGATGTGGTTGGAAACGACGAACTCCATCCGCGCCAGCCCGACGCCGTCGGCCGGCAGCCGCCACCAGCGGAAGGCTGCCGCCGGATTGGCGAGGTTGAGCATCAGCTTCGTCCGCGTTTCCGGCAGGTCGTCGATCCGGATGGTTTCTTCGCCGATCTCGGCGGTCCCTTCCAGGACGAAGCCTTCGTCGCCTTCCGCGCAGGACACGGTGACGTCCTGTTCGTCGTGCAGGACCTGGGTGGCATTGCCGGTGCCCACGATCGCCGGCAGGCCGAGTTCGCGGCTGACGATGGCGGCGTGCGAGGTGCGCCCGCCATGATCGGTGACGATCGCCGCCGCCCGCTTCATGATCGGCACCCAGTCGGGATCGGTCGTCCCCGTCACCAGCACCGAGCCGTCGACGAAGCGGTCGATGTCGCGCGCATTCTCGATGATGCACACGGGGCCGGCGACCGCTGCGCTGCCGATCGCGAGTCCGCGGGCGAGCGTCCTTCCCTTCCCGGAGAGGCTGTAGGATTTCAGCGCCCCTGCGCCGGCGCGCGACTGGACCGTTTCGGGCCGCGCCTGGACGATGAAGAGGTTGCCGGTCTCGCCGTCGCGGGCCCACTCCATGTCCATCGGGCAGCGGTAGTGCGCCTCGATCGCCACCGCCCAGCGCGCGAGCAGCAGGATCTCCTCGTCCGCAAGCACGAAGCGCGCGCGCTCCGCCTTCGACGTCGGCACGTTGCGCGTCGGCTGCTCGCCGTCGGCATAGATCATCTTCCGCGTCTTTTCGCCGAGCGCCTTGTGGACGATCGGCTTCAGGGCCGGGTCGGCCAGCAGCGGCTTGAACACCTGATACTCGTCGGGATCGACGGCGCCCTGCACGACGTTCTCGCCGAGGCCCCAGGCCGCATCGATCACCACGACGTGGGGAAAGCCGGTTTCGGTATCGATCGAGAACATGACGCCTGCCCCGCCGAGGTCGGACCGCACCATCTGCTGCACGCCCACCGACAGCGCCACCGCCATGTGATCGAAGCCCTTGGCGATGCGGTAGCTGATCGCGCGGTCGGTGAAGAGCGAGGCGTAGCAGCGCCGGCAGGCGTCGAGCAGCGCGTCCGGTCCGCGGATGTTGAGAAAGGTCTCCTGCTGGCCCGCAAAGCTCGCGTCCGGGAGATCCTCGGCCGTGGCGCTCGACCGCACGGCGACGTCCACCGCGGGCTTCCCGGTGCGGGCGCAGAGCGTCTCGTAGGCCGCGCGGATCGCCGCCTCCGTCTCCTGCGGCCATGTCCCCGACAGGATCAACGCGCGCACCGCCTGGCCTGTCTGCGCGAGCGCAGCCTTTCCGCTCGCGAGGTCGGCGAGCCGCGCCCGGATCGTCTCCTCGAATCCGTTCGCCGCGATGAACCCGCGAAAGGCCCGCGCTGTGGTGGCGAAGCCGGGCGGCACGCGGATACCCGCGGGCACGAGGGTGGCGATCATCTCGCCGAGCGAGGCGTTCTTGCCCCCGACGCGACCCACGTCGCCGCGCCCGATCTCCTCGAAGGGGACCACCGGCGCGTCGTCTCCCGCGCCTCCCGACTCTCTGCCCAAGCTCATGAAGGCGCCTCCGTTGCCGTTGCTGGCAGACAAGCCGAGGCTGCGGCGCGAGGCATTGATTCCCGTCAAGTGACGCGGCCCGCCGCTTGACCCGGATCAAGGTGCGGGCGCCCGGCCTCGCCTACCAGAGCAGCAGCGGGATGCGGCGGCACGCGCCGTCGCGGCCGAACGACCGAGGAAACGGAGAACGACCATGAAGGCCGGAGACATCATGACGGCAGGGGCCGCCACCATCGGCGCGGACGCAAGCGTCGCCGACGCGGCGCGGATGATGGTGCAGCATCACGTGAGCGGCATACCGGTCGTCGATGCCGACGGCAGGCTGATCGGCATGGTCACCGAGCGCGATCTCCTGCGCCGCGCCGAACTCGGCACCGAGAAGCACCGCCCGCGCTGGTTCGACCTGTGGGTGACGCCGGGCGACGCCGCCGGCGACTACGTCCACGCCCACGGCCGCACCGTGCGCGACGTCATGAGCCCGGAGGCCGTTTCGGTTTCGGCCGAGACGCCGCTGGAAGAGGTGGTCACGATCATGGAGAAGCGCGGCTTCAAGCGCCTGCCCGTCCTGCGCGACGGCCGGATCGTCGGCATCGTCAGCCGCGCCAACTTCCTGGTCGCGCTGACCCACCGTCTCACGGACGAACCGGCGCCCGCCGCCGACGACATCGCCGTGCGGCGCACGATCCTGGACGAGATCGAGGATCAGATCTGGAGCGGCAGCACCATGGTCGACGTCGAAGTGACCGCGGGCAAGGTGGTGCTGCGCGGCACGGTCACCGACGAGCGCGTCCGTCGCGCCGTGGTGGTGGCGGCGCAGACCGCGGCCGGCGCCCGGCCGGTGACGGAAAAACTGACCGTCGTGGCCTTCGCGCCGACCGGCGTCTGAGCGGCGGGCAGGCGCCTGCGCCGACCTGCC
>Ga0208243_1000440_pt1 | contig 23761 bp, 17 predicted proteins | sample Subbio2Aug_QV12A_FD_184826 | JGI IMG/M metagenome (GOLD analysis project Ga0208243, IMG submission 184826) | Serpentinite rock and fluid subsurface biosphere microbial communities from McLaughlin Reserve, California, USA - CR12Aug_QV12A (SPAdes) | ecosystem: Environmental > Terrestrial > Deep... | reverse complement strand
CCGCCCGCCAGGATGATGCCCTTCACGCCGCGTCCCCCTGCACTGCCGTCCTGCCGTCCGCCGCCTGCGCCCTCACGCCGCCGCCCCCAGGCGCTTCCCGTCGTAGCGCGCCTGTCGGATCGGCCGCCACCAGGCCTCGTTGTCGAGAAACCAGCGCACCGTCTTTTCGAGCCCGGTCTCGAAGCTCTCCTGCGCCCGCCAGCCGAGCTCGGTCTCGATCCGCGTCGCGTCGATCGCATAGCGCAGGTCGTGCCCAGGCCGGTCGGTCACGAAGCCGATGAGGTCGCGCCGGCTGCCGCCGCCGGGACGCGGCGAGAGCCGGTCCAGCGTGTCGCAGATCGCCTCCACCACGGCGAGGTTGCTGCGCTCGTTGCGCCCGCCGATATTGTAGGAGCGGCCGGGCGCGCCCGTGGTCGCCACCAGCGCCAGCGCCCTCGCATGGTCGTCGACATAGAGCCAGTCGCGCACGTTGCGGCCGGTGCCGTAGACCGGGATCGGCCGCCCCTCGATGCCGTTCAGGATGGCGAGCGGGATCAGCTTTTCGGGGAAATGATAGGGTCCGTAATTGTTGGAGCAGTTCGACAGCACCACGGGCAGGCCGTAGGTGTGGTGCCAGGCCAGCGCCAGATGGTCCGACGCCGCCTTCGAGGCCGAATAGGGCGAGGACGGCGCATAGGGGCTCTGCTCGGTGAACAGCCCGCCGTCGAGCGGCAGCTGGCCGAACACCTCGTCGGTCGAGACGTGGTGGAAGCGGAAGCGGGCGCGCCGGTCGGAAGGCAGCGCCGCATGATGGGCCCGCGCGGCCTCCAGCAGCGTGTAGGTTCCCACCACATTGGTCTGGATGAAGGCCGCCGGCCCGTCGATCGAGCGGTCGACATGGCTTTCCGCCGCGAGATGCATCACCACGTCGATGGCGTGTTCGGCAAGCAGCGAGGCCACCAGCCCCGCATCGCGGATGTCGCCCTTCACGAAGCGGTAGCCGGGATCGTCGGCGATCGCGTCGAGCGAGGAGAGGCTCGCCGCATAGGTCAGCGCGTCGAGGTTCACCACCCGGTGCCCGCCTGCAGCGATGAGGTGGCGGCAGACGGCCGAGCCGATGAAGCCGGCGCCGCCGGTGACGAGGAAATTCATGCGGCCTGTCCCATTCCGTTCCGCGCGCCCGGGCCACTTCCGGTTCCGGCCTCGGAGGGACGGGAACGCGCGACGACGGGAACCACCCGCATCAGTGCGCCCCGTGCCCGGTCACCATCACCTTCACGGTGCGCAGCGCGATCAGCAGGTCGAGCCAGGGCGAGAAGTTCTTGATGTAGTAGAAGTCGTAGTGGAGCTTCTCCAGCACGTCGCCCACCTCGGTCACGTGGCCCTGGTTCACCTGCGCCCACCCGGTGATGCCGGGGCGCACGATGTGCCGGTAGCGGTAGAAGGGCAGCTCCCCCTCGTACCAGCGCGAAAGCGCCAGCGCCTCCGGCCGGGGGCCGATCCAGCTCATCTCGCCGCGCAGGATGTTCAGCGCCTGTGGAAGTTCGTCGAGGCGGGAATGGCGCAGGAAGTGGCCCACCCGCGTGATCCGGTCGTCGCCCGGCCGCGTCCGGGCGCTCTCGCGGCAGTCGGCGCCCGGCGTCTCCACCCGCATCGTGCGGAACTTGTAGACCGTGAAGACCCTGCCGCGATAGCCCATCCGCTCCTGCCGGAAGAGCACCGGCCCCGGCGAATCGAGCCGGATGGCGAGCGCGATCAGCCCCAGCAGCGGGGCGAGCAGCACCAGCGCCGCCACCGCGGCCACCCGGTCGGCCAGTTCCTTGAACGACATGTAGAACTGGTTGGGGTTGAGCGAGCCCAGCGTGTTCTCCGACAGATGCTCGATCTCGGTCCGCCCGGTCAGCGATTCCGTCACCTGCTTGACGTGGTAGACCCGGATTCCAGCCAGCGCCGCGTCGGCGATGTAGCGCTCCCAGGCGTCGGAGAGATCGGCCCTGAGGTCCGCCACGATGCCGTTGATCCCGGCGATGGTCTGGTCGGGCGAGGACAGGCGGTGCCACACGACGTTCTGGATCCGCTCGATGCCCGACACGTTTCCGCCCGGCACCACCGCCAGCCTGTGCCGGACGACACGCCGCGTCGCGATGCTCCAGCCGAAATACCACAGGGTCGACAGGACGAAGCTGCCGCCCGCCTGGAAGCGGCTGTAGTCGATGCGGAAGAAGAAGATGACGGCGAAGACGAAGCCGTAGGTGAGCGCGAAGGTCGGCAGGATGAAGCCCGCGGCCGCGACGCCGGGAAAGCTGCCGAGCCGCCGGAAGGCGAGGAAGCCGAGGATGTGGGCGAAGACCGCGGCGAGCACGGTGTTCTGCGTGGTCTCGGCCGTGATGATCCATGACCCGTCGAGCATGCGCAGCAGGACGGGAAGGACGACGGCGAACATCAGCCCGCCGAGCAGCTGGTAGCGGACGCGCAGGAACCGGTGCCGTGGGGGCGCGACGACGGGTCCGGTCATGGGAATCGAGATCAACCCGAACTCTCCTGTCTTGCCGTGACCGGCGCCCCCCCCGGTGCCGCCAGCCACGTCGGTGTCGGTCGTCCCCTGCGCCGGCAGCGGCGCGGGACGTCGGGGTCGGCGCCCAACTTCGCCGCGGATCGAGGCCATGGACGAGGCCAATGGCTACCGCACTCCCGGGTGAGCGAACCGGGAGCGACCGGATTCGCAAATGACAGATTACGGCGCGATCCGCAAGCGGCTTGTGCACTGCCGCACTCCGAGGCCTTTCCCGCCGTGCCGCCGCCAAGTCTCTGCCGCCATTGACTTTTTCATCCTCCGCCGGCCGCCCCGATCACGCCGCGCCGGTCTCGGTCGCGGCAGCGACGCGGAATGTGAAGACGCCGGACCTGCCCCGGTCGCGCCGTCTCAGCGCGCCCTGCCTCCACCGAGCCGCGCCCGATGCTGCGGCCGAACGCCTCTCCTCTCCCCCATGACGATGGCGGGTCCGAAGGACGGGCGAGACTCGCGGCTCGCCCCTGCTGGCCCGGGCGCAGCCCGGGACGGCGAGGGGGACGCCGGGCGCGAGCTTCGCCCGGGTCCCTGCGGCTTCGCCAGGGGGGAGCGACGGTGACGCAAGGGTCAGGTTGAAGAGAGCGCGCGGACATTATAGCTATCGACCGGAACCGATGAATCAGGAGACGGGACGGATGAGGTTCCTGCAGCCCGGCCGCACGCCATCCGACGCCGGACGATCCGGGACGGCGAGCGCAGCCGCACCGGCACGGCCGGCGGCCCCTCCGGTCGCAGGTCCGGAGGCGAGGCCGGAAGGCGCGCCCGCCGAGCGTGCCGACGCGCCGGCCCGCCCGTCCGAGGGCCTGCGGATCCTGCTCGAGCGGATCGACGATCTGACGGCGCGGCTCGCGGCCTGCGAGGACACCATCCGCCGGATGGAGAGGAACGAGAAGGCACTCGTGGAACGGCACGAGGCCGAGCGCCGCGACCTCGAGGAAAGGCTGCGCCGGCAGGTCGAGCGGCAGGTCGCCGACCTCGCCGCCGCGACGGAGCAGCGCCAGAATGCCTTCGCCGTCAAGCAGGCGAAGCTCCTGGAACTGCTCGCCTCGGAACTGAGCAAGGTCCGCTCGATGGCCGAGGCCGGGGCCCGGCCGCAGGCCGCCGAACCGCCGGCCGGCCGGGCGGAGCCGCAGGCGTCGCGGCGGCGGGCGCCCGAAGGCGGGCCGGGGCTGGACTTCTTCGACATGGAGGGAGCCGCCTCCCCGCGCCCGCAGGGTGCGGCGAGCCGGCACGACCGCGCGCGCGAGGAGTTCGAGTTCTGGGACTGGCTGGAACAGCTTCCGCCGGAGCCCGGACACAGGGCCGCCGACGACGTCGACCTCGTCGACCTCGACGAGAACGACCTGCGCTAGAGAACGTCCCCCGAAAGCGGGCGCCGGTTTCGGGTGAAAGACAGGCGCGCGAACAGGGACCGGAAGCGAGCGGAGCGTATCTGAAGGATCGCGGCACGCCCCGGTGCCGGCAGCCTTCGGCCGACCGCCTTCAGGAGGCGCCGCGGTCCGGCCCGCAGGGTCAGGCCCGCCCGATCCGCCGCACGAGGACCGGCCAGAGCGCGGCGCCCAGCGCCACGCCCGCCGCGACGCCCGCGGCCGAGGCGGCGAAATCGGCGACCGAGGCGGTCCGGTCGGGAACGAAGAACTGCAGCACCTCGATCCCGCCGGCCGCCGCGCACAGCCCGCTGGCCGTGACCGGCCACCGGCGCCAGGCGAGCGTGCCCGTCAGGCCGGCGATCAGGAAGGCCAGCGCATGCGCCGCCTTGTCGCCCAGCATGGCCAGGGACTGGATTTGCATCTGGCTGTCGCCGCCGCGCGAGGCGAGCCAGACGATGCCGCCGAGTTCCGCGAGAAGCAGCAGACCGGCCCCGATCCGCAGCCGCACCGGGGCGTCGACGTCGTGACGGGCCGTCATGCGGCCCCTGCCGCCGCGGCCCTCGCCGCGTGGCCGGCGCGGGGGGCGGCATGCCGCCCCCGGCCTGCGGCCTGCCTCCTCACACGGCTTCCCGGTCGTGGCCGGCCATGCTGACGGCGCGCTGACCCGACATGATCTCCAGAAGCACCTTCGCCCGGCCGGCATTGTCGAGCCGCTCGAGCGTCCCGACGAGATCGGCGAAGGGCCCCGTCCGCACCTTGACCTTCTGGCCGGGCCGCAGCGTCGACAGCGTGTCGATCACGCCGTCCGGATCCGCCGCCTCGACCAGTCTCTCCACGAGGCCCCTGGGGCAGGCGACGGGCCGTTCCGCCTGCATGATCAGCGACCGGACACCCCTGGTTCCGTTGATGGATCGCCATCGGTCCAGCTCGACGTCGATCCTGACGAACACGTAGCCCGGGAAGAACGCCCTCGCCCGCGTCACCAGCTTGCGCGCGTGGCGAACCGTCCGGATCTCGATCGGATTGAAGGTTTCGAAGCCCTGGTTCCGCAGATGGGTCTCGGCATCCCTCTCGCGCCCCGTGAATGCGTGGACGACGTACCAGCGCCGGCCGTCGAAACGAATCGGATGCCCGTCCAGGATGCCGTTGCTCGATGTGTGAATTCCCATGTCGCCTAGCCTTCAGCAAGTCCGTGGCATCGGTATGGCGCCTTCCGGCGGAACCGCGCTGCCGCGCGGTCGCCTTCCGACACGAGGGACGCGGCGACCTCGCACCTGCGCCGCCCTCGCGACCGGCGCGTCACGGGTGTACCGCATCCCGGGCGGCGATCCTACGGACCCTGGGCAGAATGGCTGCAGATGAAGCCGGGACGTCATGGCCGAAGCGGACGATCCGGCCGCGTATTCGACCGGCGATGCCTTGTTCAGCCGGCCGGATCGGACCCCGGCGTGGTGGCGGAGACCAGGTCTCGTTCCTTCTCCCTCGCCTTGCTTTCCACCGCTGACCGGCTCCACCAGATGAAATACAGGCCGCCGACCGAAACGACCGGCACCTCCCGTCTCCGTTCGGACCCTCGCAACTCCGGGTATCTCTTCAGCTTCAACGTTCCACCAGGAAGGCGTATGCGGATGCTCATCGGAGAACTCCCTACCACCAGGCTGCAACTTGCAACTACCGAGGATAGACAGGGTGCCATTCGGTTGCAATGCAATATTCCTCATGTCGCTTGATTAGCGAAGTTGCTGGTTCTGCGGCGGCAGGCAGCCGGGCGCGGCAGGCAGGCCCCCGACCGGCAAGGGCGCGCGGCGCAGACCGCGACGCCGCCATGGCGGGGAACGGCCCGGACCGTGCGCGGCAGGGCCCCGCCCGCGACGGCCGCGGCCGATCGCCCGGCGGACGATCAGGTTCGTCGGCGCGCAGCCGTACGGCCGCATGATCTCCTGGATAACCCTATGGGATACCGATGATATTCCGCCCCGGAACGGTTCCGGACAGACCAGTTCCTCAGTCGCCGTCGTCCGATGCCAGCGCCGGCGCGGATCCGGATCGTCTTTCGGAATGACTTCCGTATCTCTTTTCCGCGAGCCAGCTCCACCAGACGATGTAGAGGAAACCTATGACGATGACCGGCACTTCTCGCCGGCGCTCGACGCCTCTCAGCTCGGCATATCTCTTGATCTTCAACGTCCCGCCAGGAAGCCGTAAACGCATGCCCACAGAACAACCCCCTGCAACCAATCGGACAATATTGCTACTTCTGGTATATGCCGGTTTGCTTTTTGATGCAATGCAATATCGCAAGGACGGCTAATTTAGCGAAGCGGGCAGCATGGCGCCGGGGCGGCGGACGCGGCGCGGGCCGATTGCGGCGGCAACCGGCGTCTTCGGACCTTGGTCCATGTGCCGCGCCGGGTGTGCCGTGTCAACACCGCAGGGGCCGTTCGCCGGCCGCCGCGGACGTCGATGCTTCACGAAGTGTGAACGCCGCGCGCGCCGCGGGTCTCCGCAGAGGGGACGGCGGCCGTCCGGCCCGGCCTCGGCCCCGCGATTCGTCCCGGCCGCCGCGACGGGCCGGTCGCCCGACATCGCGGCGTGACTTTCGCGGCGGAATCTGGTTCGACACGGCGTCCCTGGATGAGGAGAGTGGCGTGGCGCCCAAGTTCGGAACGAGCGGCCTGCGGGGCCTGGTCGCGGAACTGACCCCGGACCTCGTGGCGGCCTACACCGAGGCCTTCCTGGCCGTCTGCCCGGTCGGCACCGGCCTCCATGTCGGCCGCGACCTGCGGCCTTCCTCGCCGCGAATCGCAGGCGACGTCATCGCAGCCGCGGTCCGGTCGGGCGTCGGCGTCCACGACTGCGGCGCCCTGCCCACGCCGGCGCTGGCGCTTGCGGCGATGTCGGCCGGCGCCGCATCGGTCATGGTCACCGGCAGCCACATCCCCGCCGACCGCAACGGCCTCAAGTTCTACCTGCCGACGGGGGAGATCTCCAAGCGCGAGGAGGCCGCGATCGCGGCGGCCTTCGAGGCCCGCCTGCGGCCGCCGCCCGCGGCGCCGGGCAGCCTCGTGCCCTCCCCGCTGGCCGCCTCAGCCTATGTCGGCCGCTACGTCGGCGCCTTCGGGCCTTCGGCGCTGGCGGGGCTGCGCCTCGGCATCTACCAGCACTCCTCGGTGGCGCGCGACGCCATGACGGAGGTCTGCGCCGCACTCGGGGCGACCACCGTGGCGCTCGCGCGCTCGGACACGTTCGTCCCTGTCGACACCGAGGCGGTGGACCGGGACACTCGGTCGCGGCTCGCCGCCTGGTGCGCGTCCGAGCGTCTCGATGCGATCCTCTCCACCGACGGCGACGCCGACCGCCCGATGCTGGCCGACGCGTCCGGCCGGGTGATCCCGGGCGACGTGCTCGGCGTCGTCACCGCGCGTGCGCTCGGCGCGACGGCGGTCTGCACGCCGGTCTCGTCCAATTCCATGGTCGCCCTGGTTCCGGAGTTCTCGTCCGTCCGTCTCACCCGCATCGGCTCGCCCTTCGTCATCGCCGCGATGGAAGACGTGCTCGCCGCCGATCCCACCGCCCGCGTCGCAGGCTTCGAGGCCAATGGCGGCTTCCTGCTCGGCTTCCGCGCCCGGGCCGCCGCCGGCGACCTCGCGCCGCTGATGACCCGCGACGCCTTCCTGCCGATGCTGGCGCCGCTCGCCGCCGCCCGCGCCGCCGGCAGGACGCTGGCCGAACTCGTGGAAGCCCTCCCGCCGCGCTTCACGGCGGCCGACCGCCTCGCCGGGATCGACCCGGCCGATGCCCTTGCGCTCCTCGACCGGCTCGCCGATCGCGACGTCCGCGCGGCGTTTCTCGCGCCGGCCGGCAGGGAGGCGGCGCTCGACCGGACTGACGGGCTCCGGATGCGGCTGTCGAACGGCGACATCGTCCATCTGCGGCCGTCCGGCAACGCGCCGGAATTCCGCGTCTACGCCGAATCGGACGGCCCGCAGGCGGCGGCGGACCTGCTGGCGGCCGTCCTCGACCGGGTCCGCGCCGCTCTCGCAAACGATTCGTCCATCCTTGCAGGCGATGCTTGAACCTGCTTGTTTCCGACCTGCTTCACCGGGGATGCTGAAAGCGACATGATCTATCCGACCATTCTGTGCGGCGGTTCCGGCACGCGGCTCTGGCCGCTCTCCCGCAAGAGCTATCCCAAGCAGTTCGTCCCGCTGGTGGGCGAGGAGACCCTCTTCCAGGCCTCGGCGAGCCGGCTCGTCGGCGAGGGCTACGCGGCGCCGGTCGTGCTCACCAATGCCGACTTCCGCTTCATCGTCACCGAGCAGCTCGCGGGCGCCGGCCTCGACCCGCTCGCCGTGATCATCGAGCCGGAGGCCCGCAACACCGCGCCGGCCATCCTCGCCGCCGCCCTTTTCGTCCGGGAGCGCGATCCCGACGGCATCCTGCTCGTCTCGCCGTCCGACCACGTCATCCCGGATGCCGCGGCCTTCCGCGCCGCCGTCGGGCGCGGGCTCGCCGCCGTCGCGCAAGGCAGGATCGTCACCTTCGGCATCGCCCCGACCCGACCCGAGACCGGCTACGGCTACCTCGAACTGGCGGGACCTCCGCCGGCCGGCGGAGAGCCGGTGGCGCTGTCGCGCTTCGTCGAGAAGCCGGACGCGGCGCGGGCCGCCTCGATGCTGGCCGCCGGGAACTATCTCTGGAACGCCGGCATCTTCCTGTTCTCGGCCGCCGACATGGTCGCGGCCTTCGAGGCCCATGCGCCGGACGTGCTCGCCGCGGTGCGCGCAGCGGTGGCGGAAGCGAAGACCGACCTCGGCTTCCTGCGGCTGGCGCCCGGGCCTTTCGCGAGCGCCCGCGACATCTCGATCGACTATGCCATCATGGAGCGCGCCGCCAATCTCGCCGTCGTCCCCTATCACGGCGCCTGGTCGGATCTCGGCGGCTGGGACGCGGTGTGGAGCGAGACCGCGCAGGATGCCGCGGGGGTCGCCCGGTCGGGTGCGGTCACCGCCGTCGACTGCCGCTCGAGCCTGCTCAGATCCGAGAGCGAGGGCGTCGAACTCGTCGGCATCGGGCTCGAGAACGTCATCGCCGTGGCCATGAACGATGCCGTGCTGGTCGCCCACATGAGCCGGGCGCAGGACGTCAAGCTCGCCGTCGAGGCGCTGCGGGCGAAGGGCGCCGGCCAGGCGACGCAGCTTCCCAAGGACCACAGGCCCTGGGGCTGGTTCGAGTCGCTCGCCGTCGGCGACCGCTTCCAGGTCAAGCGCATCCACGTCCACCCGGGCGCGTCGCTGAGCCTCCAGAGCCACCACCACCGGTCGGAGCACTGGATCGTCGTCCAGGGGACGGCCAGGGTCACCATCGACGGCGAGGCGCGGCTGCTGACCGAGAACCAGTCGGTCTACATCCCGCTCGGCGCGGTCCATCGTATGGAGAACCCGGGCAAGGTGCCGATGGTGCTGGTCGAAGTGCAGACGGGAAGCTATCTCGGCGAGGACGACATCATCCGCTACGACGACATCTACGCCCGCGGCCAGGGCGCCAAGGGCTGAACCGGCACCGGACGGGCCGCGCTAGCCGGCGTTGCGGGACGCGTGCCAGCGCCAGGCGCTCGCCACGATGTCCTCGATCGAGCGTTTCGGCTCCCAGCCGAGCAGGGCCTTCGCACGGCGGTTGTCGGCCACCAGCGACGGCGCGTCGCCTGGCCGCCGCGGTCCGCGCGAGACGGGGACGTCGCGCCCGCTCACCTTTCGCACCACCTCCAGCAGCTCCGCGAGCGACGTGCCCGTTCCGGTGCCGAGATTGACCGTCGCGCTCGCCCCGCCTGCCAGCAGGTGCTCGACGGCGCGCGTATGGGCGTCCGCCAGGTCCATCACGTGGACGAAGTCGCGGATGCAGGTGCCGTCGCGCGTGTCGTAGTCGCTGCCGTTGATCGTGAAGCCCGGCCGCCGCCCCAGCGCCGCCTCGACGGCGATCGGGATCGCATGGGTCTCGGGATCGTGCCACTCGCCGATCCGCCCCTCCTCGTCGGCGCCGGCGGCGTTGAAATAGCGCAGGATGACCGAGCGGAGGCCGCGAAGGGCATCGAGGTCGTAGAGGATCTGCTCGACCATCAGCTTGCTGCGGCCATAGGGATTGATCGGCACCTGCCGGTGGTCCTCCGCCATCGGCATGGCCTGCGGATCGCCATAGGTGGCGCAGGTCGAGGAGAAGACCAGCTTGTCGATCCCCGCCGCCGCCGCCGCCGAGAGCAGGCCGATCGTTCCCCCCACATTGTTGTCGTAGAAGGACAGCGGGTCGAGCAGCGACTGGCCGACCTCGATCAGGGCGGCGAAGTGGATGATCGCCGCCGGCCGGTGCCGGTCGAGCACCGCGCTCAGCCGGTCCCTGTCGTGCAGGTCGCCGATCTCGAGCGGTCCCCATCGCACGAACGCCTCATGCCCGTTGGAGAGGTTGTCGTAGACGACGGGGCGATGTCCGCGGCTGGCGAGGTCGAGACAGCAATGCGCGCCGATGTAGCCTGCGCCGCCCACCACCAGTATCGTCGCCATGTGCACCCTTCCTCGCGCTGCCGCCGTCGGCACGGCCTTGAACGGATTCGACCCGCGTGCGTTCTGTCAGGGTCCGCGACGGAAGTCACGGCATCGCGACGAACTCTCGAAGAACCAAAACGGCGGCAGGCGACATGTTCCTTCCGATCTCCATGCCGGATGTCGGGCCGGCGCATCGGCCGGACCCGGCTCGCCCGGACGCGCGCCGCCGGTACACGGGTCTCGGGTGAACGTCAGTCCTCCATCCTGATGCGACGGCATCCCCCGCGGGACGTTGCGCTGCCGTGCGCAGCGTGGGATATGCGCCGTCGCCACGAAGCCACAGGGAACGAAACGCGTGCGGATCACCATTTTCGGAACGGGTTATGTCGGGCTGGTTCAGGCGGCCGTCTTCGCCGAGGCGGGCTACCAGGTGCTCTGCGTCGACGTCGATGCGGCCAAGGTGGCGCGGCTCGAGCGCGGCGAGATCCCGATCTACGAGCCCGACCTGAAGAACCTCGTCGTCGAGAACGGGGCGGCGGGACGGCTGCGCTTCACCACCGACGCGGAACGCGGCGTCGCGCATGGCGAGATCCAGTTCATCGCCGTCGGCACCCCGCCCGACGAGGACGGCTCGGCCGACCTCTCCTACGTGCTGGCGGTCGCCGACACCATCGCCACCCACATGGCGAGCGAGCGGCTGGTGGTCGTCAAGTCCACGGTACCGGTCGGAACCTCCGACAAGGTCCGCGCCAAGATGGTCGAGCGGCTGGCGGCGCGCGGCCGCGACGACATCGCCTTCGACGTCGCGTCCAATCCCGAGTTCCTCAAGGAGGGATCGGCCGTGGCCGACTGCACCCGGCCCGACCGCATCGTCATCGGGGTGGCCAGCCGGCGCGCGGAGGAACGGCTGCGCGAGCTCTACGCGCCCTTCAACCGCAATCGCGAGAAGATCATCGCGATGGACATCCGCAGCGCGGAGCTGACCAAATATGCCGCCAACTGCATGCTGGCGACCAAGATCAGCTTCATGAACGAGATCGCCAACCTGGCCGACCGGCTGGGCGCCGACATCGAGCACGTCCGCCACGGCATCGGGTCCGACCCGCGCATCGGCTACAACTTCATCTATCCCGGCGTCGGCTACGGCGGCTCGTGCTTCCCCAAGGACGTCCAGGCGCTGATCCGCACCGCCGACCAGATCGGCTTCGACGCGACGCTGCTCAAGTCGGTCGAGGAGCGCAACAACCGCCAGAAGAGCTTCATCGTCGGGAAGATCCGCGCCCATTTCGGCAACGACCTCGCCGGCCGCACCTTCGCGCTCTGGGGACTCTCCTTCAAGCCCAACACAGACGACATGCGCGAGGCGCCGGCGCGCGTCATCATGGAGGCGCTGTGGGCGGCGGGCGCCACCGTGCGCGCGCACGATCCCAAGGCGATGGAGGAATGCCGACGCATCTATGGCGAACGCCCGGACCTCGTGCTCTGCGCCAGCCGCGACGCCGCGCTCGAAGGCGCCGACGCGCTCGTCCTCGTCACCGAATGGAAGGCCTACAACATCATCGACTTCGAGGCGGTGAAGGCGACGCTGAAGCAGCCGGTGATCTTCGACGGCCGCAACGTCTACGACCCCGGCGCCGCGCGGCGCCACGGCATCACGCTCTACGCCGTCGGCCGGGGCACGCGCAACGCTGCTTCCTGATCCCGTCGGTCCGGCGTCGCGGGCCGCTCTCCGGGATCGCCCTGCCTCGCGAAGGCCGGCGCCGTCCAGGGGCCTCCTGCAGACGTCGGCCGTGATTCCGCCCAGATCGGCATCCACAGGCCGGTCCGGCAGTGAGGCAGCATCAGGGGGGGATGGGGTCGGTGCGGGTGAAGTCGGTCGGCGTCGGCGCGTTCCTGGCTGCCGTTTTCCTCATCGTCCGGCTCGCGGCCGCGCAGGAGCCGGATCCCTTCGAGGCCTACGCCTCGCCCGCGCTCGCCTGGGCGGACGAGGACGACGCCGCATCCTGGGTCGGGCGTATCCGCGCCGCCGCGTCGCCGATGGGCCGCGACTGCGCGGCGGACCGGCAGGAACTCGGCGCGCTCGCCGATAGCCTGGCGACCGATCTCGCCCCGTCCGGCACGGCCGGCAAGCCCCTCGTGCTCGACTGGCGCGCCGGAGCGGAAGGCGTCGAAACGCCGGCATGGCTCGTCGTCTCGTCGGACGCTCCGGTCCGCTTCACCGGCACCGGCTTCTATGCGCTTCTCCCCGATGCCGTCGGCCCTTTCGGGATCGCCGAGGGGCAGGGCCGGACGCGCGCGCTCGTCGCGCTGTCGGGCGCCGAGGCGCCCCGCGGCGGCCGCTTCGGCATCGTTCCGCTCAGGGCCGGACCGCTGCGGATCAGCGTCGGGCTCGCCGGCTTCGTGCGCCGCTGCGGCGAGGAATGGTCGCGCCCGATCGTCGACGGCACGATTCCCGTGGCCGTCTCGTCAGAGGCCGTCTTCTCGGTGCGCGACCCCTTCAGTTTCGACAGGCCGCTGCGCCGCCTCGCCGCGCCCGATGGCGCGACCTCGCTGCAGCTCTTCGACGGCCGCTACCGGCTGATCGAACGCGGGACCGGCGCCGTCCTCGTCGACCGCGAAGGCTCGGATCCGCGCTACTCCCCGACGGGCCGCTATGTCGTCGCGCAGGCTGCCGAAGGCTTCGAGCTGGTCGACGCGGTCGATGGCACGCTGCTGGCGGCGGGCGCCTCCGGCGACATCGCCTGGGAGAATGCGGACAGCTTCATGGTCGTCGGGCAGCCTGAGTCGGGCACCGTCGTCGTGTCCAACGCGCCGGTCGAAGGACGCGTCTTCGCAGCCTCTCTCGACTGCACCGCCTGCCCGGGAATGGCGACGCGGCTGAACATCGACCTCGAGAACGACGTCATCCTGCGCGTCGGCGGACAGGGCTATGCCGTGACGCCGGTCGGCGGTCTCGGGGAAGAACGGACGGGCATGGTCGACGCCTACGACGAGGACATCATGCGCGAGGCGATGACCGCCCTGTCCGATGCGGCCGCGGCGGCAGGCGCGGCGCCGCTGTTCGTTCCGGAGCGCTGGAACCTGCGCGGCGGCCTGCGTTTCTCGTCCCTCGCCGAGGATCACCAGCCGACCGGGAGCCCGGACTTCGATCTGTGGATCGAGCGGATGCGCGCCGCCGTCTGGCCCGTGGTAGAGGATGCCGCGGCCGAGCCGCGGCCGGAACAACTTCAGCCGACGGAGATCGGCCAAGGCCGCGGCGCGGCATCGCTCCTCCGCAGGACGCGCTCCTCCGAGCGCGTGGCGGACCGGCTGGCGGAGTTCGGGATCGAGACGGAGGGTCCGGTCCGCGCGGCCGTCCGCAAGTCGGGCCTGCCGGACGAGGAGGAAGACCTCGCCATCGCCGCCCGCATCGAGGCCACGGTGCCCTGGGCGAAGGACCGGTTCCTGCCGAAGGATTTCGGCTGCGTGCCGGACGACGAGAGCAGGCTCTATGCCTATTTCGACGAGGTGGCAGGGTTCACGATCGGCAGCCGGACGGTCTGGCTGACCCTGTTCTCCTGCAAATGGACCGCGAACGGCGCGTACGAGCCCGGCTTCTATCTGTTCGACAGTGCCGCCGACGACGTGGTGCGTCTCGGCCGGGAAAACCTCGATCAGCCGGACGCCGGACGATGCGACAGCACCATCGCGGCCTGCGGCTTCGAGGCGGCGCTCTTCCGCGACCGCTATTTGCTCGTCTGGTCGCGCCCGTCGCGCGCCTTCCTCCTCTATGACCTGGCGGAACGGACGGTCGTCGCCGAACGCTACGGCCTCGGCCGCGGCGACCTTCTGCGCGAGATGCGCTTTGCGACGGCGCGGGACGCGGTCGTCCAGTTCAACGACGACGAGTCCTTCTTCCTCCACGACACGGCCTCGGAGGCGACGCTGCTCGAAGGCCGCTACGTTGACGACGAGATCGTTGCCTGGTCGCCGGACCTGCGCTTCGACGCGACCGCCGAAGGCGCGAACTACGTCGCCCTGCGATTTCCGGGCCAGCCCGGAGAATTCACCTTCCAGCAGTACCGGCAGCAACTCCGCAGCGCCGGCCATGTCCGGGACGTGATGGCCGGGCGCTACGGCGCCCGGCGGGGGCCGATCGCGATTCCGCCCGGGCTGTCCGGTCAGGTCGAGGAGCGCGGCGACCGCCTCGTCGCCTCCCTCGCCGTACGCGATGCCGCTGAGCTGCGGGTCTACCAGGACGGATTGCGAACGGACACGCTGGAGGTGCCGCCCGGCGCCGCCTCGACCGGATTCGACGTGGCGCGCATGGCCGGAGCACGATGGGTCAGCATCGTCGCGACCGGCCGGGACGGGCTGGTCAGCCGGCCGGTCGGCCGCGAGCTATCGCGCCGCGACGCGTCCCTGACCCGGCTGCACGTGCTCACGGTCGGCGTCGACCGCTACTCCGCTCCGGGCCTCTCTGACCTGCGCTTTGCAGGCGCCGATGCGCGCACCCTGCGCGATGCCTTCGCCTCCCTCGATGGAACCTCCGTCTCGATCGGAACGCTGGAGAGCCTCGTCGACGAGGACGCCCGGCCCGGGACGATCCTGCGCAAGGCGCGAGCGGTCGTCGCGGGAGCCAGGGCGGGCGAAACCGTCGTCTTCTCCTTCGCCGGGCACGGTCTGATGGGTCCGGACGGACGGTTCTACATGGCGACGTCGCAGACGGATCTTGGGGCGGTCCCCGCCACGGCTCTGGCCTGGGACGATCTCGTCGACGTCCTGAAGGGTGCGCGCGCCCGCGTCGTCGTCTTCCTCGACGCATGCCATTCCGGCGCGGCGGGCACCGGCCTCTTCGCCACCAACGACGTGGCCGCCGAAGGACTGCTCGACCAGGTTCCCTCGGGCCTGCTGGTGTTTTCGGCCTCCAAGGGCCGGCAGCTGTCCGAGGAGGTCGCGCGTCTCGGCGGCGGCGTGTTCACCAATGCCGTGGCCGACGTCATCGCCCGAAGGCGGTCGGCCGGCGACCTCGACGGGAACGGCGCCATCGAGGCGTCAGAGCTCTACGCAGGTGTCAAGCGCCGCGTCTCCGAACTGACCGCCGGGCGCCAGGTCCCCTGGCTGGCGCGAAACGAACTCGTCGGCGACTTCGCCCTGTTCTAGCCCGGCGTCGCCCACCGTGCACCGGCTGCGGCCTCACCGCCACATGCCGCGCATCCTTTCCTTCAGGTCGATCCTGACCTGCGGCTGTGGCGATCGCCCGCCCGGCGCGGTCGATGGCGGTGGCCAGCTCGTCCGTTCGAAACGATCGAGGATATGGTCGGGAATGAAGCGCGTGCGCGAGGCATAGACGTGACGGTCGCCGCGCGCCGCCTGTCCGTGCACGAAGAAGCGCTGCGGCGTGATCAGGTGCAGCGAGTCCTTCGCCCGCGTCATGGCAACGTAGAGCAGCCGCCGCTCCTCCTCGATCTCCTCCCGCTCGCCGGTGGCGAGGTCCGATGGAATGCAGCCGTCGACGGCGTTCAGCACGAAGACCTTCGTCCATTCCTGGCCTTTGGCGGAATGGATGGTGGAAAGGATCAGGTAGTCCTCGTCGCGGTGCGGCGGCCCGGCCTCGTCGCTGGTGGCATCCGGCGGGTCGAGCGTGAGATCCGTCAGGAAGCGCTCGCGCGAAGGATAGCCGGAGGCGATCTGCTCCAGCGTCAGGAGGTCGGCGCGGCGGGCGGCGGCGTCCTCGTGCAACCGCTCCAGATGGGGCTCGTACCAGAGCCGGACGCGTTCCAGGTCGGCCGGCCAGGCCGCCTTGCCGCGCAGGCGCGAGAACAGCTCGGCAAAGCCCGGCCAGTCGGCTTGCGCGCGCGCGGGCGGCCGGAAGAGCTGCAGCCCCAGCGCCGGGTCGAGCGCGCGCTGCATCGCCTCCATCGCGGCGCCGGCGGCGGACGGTCCGATACCCTGCATCAGCTGCAGCACCCGGAACCCCGCGACCCGGTCGCGCGGGTTCTCGGCGAAACGCAGCGCGGCGAGCACGTCCTTCACGTGGGCGGAGTCCAGGAACTTCAATCCGCCGAACTTCACGAACGGGATGTTGCGCCGGGTGAGTTCGATCTCCAGCGGGCCGGAGTGGTGCGACGCGCGGAACAGCACCGCCTGATGCTTGAGCAGCGTCCCGCCCTCGCGCTCCCGCAGCACCTCCTCGCAGACGTGGTTCGCCTGCTCGGCCTCGTCGCGGACGGCGACGAGCCGCGGCTTCTCAAAGGAGCGGCGCTCGGTCCACAGATCCTTGGTGAAGCGTTCGGAGGCCTCTCCGATCACCGCGTTGGCAGCGGAAAGCAGCGCGTCGGTCGAGCGGTAGTTCCGGTCGAGCGTCACGACGTCCGCCGGCTCGGGAAACAGTTTCGGGAAGTCGAGGATGTTCCTCACCTCCGCCGCCCGGAAGGAATAGATCGACTGGGCATCGTCGCCGACCACCGTGAGCCCGCGTCCGTCCGGCTTCAGCGCGGTCAGGATCGCGGCCTGCAGGCGGTTGGTATCCTGGTACTCGTCGACCAGGATGTGGTCGAAACGGCCGCCGAGCTGGTCCGCGATCGCCGGTTCGGCGCACATCTGCGCCCACCACAGCAGGAGATCGTCGTAGTCGAGCACGTTCTGCGCCTGCTTGGCCTCCACATAGGCGGCAAACAGCGTCTTCAGCTCCTCCGCCCAGCCGACGCACCAGGGAAAGCTCTTCGCCAGCACCGGGTCGAGGTCGGACTGCGCGTTCACCGCGCGCGAATAGATGGCGAGGCAGGTGCCCTTGGCCGGAAAGCGGCGCTCCGTCTTCGACAGGCCGAGTTCGTGCCGGACGAGGTTCATCAGGTCGGCCGAGTCCTCCCGGTCGTGGATCGTGAAGGCGGGATCGAGCCCGATCTCCAGGGCATGGTCCCGCAGCAGCCGGGCGCCGATCGCGTGGAAGGTGCCGGCCCAGGTGAGGCCGTCGGTCAGCACGGCGGATCTGTCGCCCATGACCGTGGCGGCGATCCGCTCGACCCGCTTCGTCATCTCCGCGGCCGCGCGGCGCGAGAAGGTCATGAGGAGGATCCGCCGCGGATCGGCGCCCCGGACGATCAGGTGCGCCACGCGGTGCGCGAGGGTGTTGGTCTTCCCCGAGCCCGCGCCGGCGATGATCAGCAGCGGCGCCGCGACCGCCCCGCCGCCATGTTCGACGGCTGCCCGCTGCTCCCTGTTCAGGCGATGGAGGTAGTCCTTCGGCTCGTCCGCGAGCGTCGAATCAGGCATGGCGAGGGTCATGGGATGGAATGAACCCCGTTTCCGTTTCGTTCGCAACTCACCGGACGCGGTTGTCGGTCGCGCCGGGTCCGCCTGCTCGGATCCGCCGGCGAGGCGGCCCGAACCGGCGGACATGGCGCGCCTGCGGGGACCGGACCGGCGCCGTGCCGCCGATCGGCCCTCTCCGGCTTCCCGATCGGGTTCCCCGCCGCCTCCCGGCCGGCACAGCGACCGGATCGCCGGCGTCGGCCGGGCTGCGCTGCTCCCGGGCCGATCACTTCGGACCGAGGGGCGCGTCCGCCCGCCCTGCGGCCGCGCCGGCGCCACCGCGCGGTTCGGCTTGACCGGACATTCCGATCCTCCATACTGGCGTCGAGTATTTGGCGCGCGCAAAGTTTTGGTCATTCATGGTCCCTCGATCGGGAGCCTGCCGGTCTGGCGCACCCCATCCTTCGGAAAGGCCGGAACATGAACGGTAGCAAGATCAGGAACATGGAGGAGTTCGCCGCGATATCCGGCATCTCGCGTCCGACCGTCTCGAAGTACTTCAACGACCCGTCGAGCGTGCGCCCGTCCACGCGCGTCCGGATCGAGGAGGCGCTGGAGCGCTACGACTTCCGGCCGAACATCTTCGCCATGAACCAGAACCGGCGGCTGACGAAGAACATCGGCATCGTCGTGCCCTATCTCGCCGATCCCTTCTTTGCCGAGATCGCCCGCAACATCGAGCGGCGCTGCATCGATGCCGGCTTCTGGCCGATCCTGTTCAGCGCTCACGGCGAGCGCAGGCTCGAGAACGACATCTTCGACAGCCTGCGCTCGCTGCGCCCCGCCGGCGTGCTGCTTGCGCCGCTCGGACGCGCCTCCGACCGCGCCGCGGTCGAGAAGTTCTGCGACGACGTGCCGACGATCCTGTTCGACAGCAACATCGAGGGCGTCGGCCATGCCTTCATCGGCTCCGACAATCTCCAGATCGTCTCGCTGATGGTCGACTACCTGTGCCGCACCGGCGAGCCGCCCTGCTTCTTCGAGATGCGCACGCCCGCCAATCCCAACGCCAACAAGCGGCGCAACGCCTACATCCAGGCGATGGAGCGGCTCGGCCACGCGCCGCAGATCATCCGCGCCGAGGGCGAGGGCTGGGGCTTCGAGGAGGTCGGCTACGTCGAGGGGCTGCGGGCGATCGAAGAGCGGCTCCTGCCCACTAACACGGTGCTGTGCAGCAACGACCGCCTGGCGATCGGCTTCCTCGCCGCCTGCTACGAGAAGGGGCTGCGCGTCGGGCGCGGCTCGGGCTCGGCCCTGCGGGTGGCCGGCCACGACGACCATCCATTCTCCCGCTTCACCTGCCCGCCGCTGACCACGGTGGCGCAGAACTACGAGGCGATCTCCAACCGCAGCGTCGAGGCGCTGTTCTCGCTCATCCAGAGCGGTGCGCCGCGGGGAGACCGCCTGGAGGTGCTGTTCGAGGGCAAGCTCGTCATGCGCGCATCCGCCTGAAACCCCACAGGAAATTTACGCGCGTAAATTTTTCGTTGACTCCGCGTGAAATCGGGAGATAGTGGGCACCGGACCATCCAACGCCAAGGGAGGAGAACGGATGTACCCGAAGACGTCACTGTGCGTGGCGAGCGTCATTGCGCTTGCCGCCGCCACCGGCGCGCATGCGCAGGCCACCACCATCACCATCGCCACCGTCAACAACGGCGACATGATCCGCATGCAGGGGCTGACCGAGGACTTCACCTCGAAGCACCCCGACATCAAGTTCGAATGGGTCACGCTCGAGGAGAACGTGCTGCGCCAGCGCGTCACGCAGGACGTGGCGGCCAAGGGCGGCCAGTTCGACGTCATGACCATCGGCACCTACGAGGTCCCGATCTGGGGCAGGCAGGGCTGGCTGGTCTCGCTCAACGACCTGCCGGCCGAATGGGACGCCGACGACATCCTGCCCGCCATCCGCGGCGGCCTGACGGTCGAAGGCGAGCTCTACGCCGCGCCGTTCTACGGCGAGAGCTCGATGGTCATGTACCGCAAGGACCTGATGCAGGCCGCAGGGCTCGAGATGCCCGAGGCGCCGACCTGGGAGTTCATCGGGAAGGCTGCGGCCGCGATGACGAACAAGGACAAGGAGGTCTACGGCATCTGCCTGCGCGGCAAGGCCGGCTGGGGCGAGAACATGGCCTTCCTGACGGCCATGGCCAATTCCTTCGGTGCCAAGTGGTTCGACGAGGAATGGAAGCCGCAGTTCGACGGCGAGGCGTGGGCGAACACGCTGAACGTCTACATGGACCTGATGACCAGCTACGGTCCTCCCGGCGCCTCCACCAACGGCTTCAACGAGAACCTGTCGCTGTTCCAGCAGGGCAAGTGCGGCATGTGGATCGACGCCACGGTGGCGGCCTCCTTCGTGACCAACCCGAAGGATTCCACCGTCGCCGACCAGGTCGGCTTCGCGCTCGCCCCCGACAACGGGCTCGGCAAGCGCGGCAACTGGCTCTGGGCCTGGTCGCTGGCCATTCCGGCCGGCTCCGACGCCACCGACGCGGCGAAGAAGTTCGTCGCCTGGGCCACGAGCAAGGAATACACCCAGCTCGTCGCCGGAAAGGAGGGCTGGGCCAACGTGCCACCCGGCACCCGCACCTCGCTCTACGAGAATCCGGAATACACCAGGGCCGCATCCTTCGCCGAGATGACGCTCGCGTCGATCAATTCGGCGGACCCGAACCAGCCGACGGTGGATCCGGTGCCCTACACCGGCGTGCAGTTCGTCGCGATCCCCGAATTCGCGGGCATCGCCACGCAGGTCGGCCAGGAGTTCTCGGCCGCCCTCGCCGGCCAGCAGACCGTCGCGCAGGCGCTTGAGAAGGCGCAGGCGCTGACCGCCGACGAAATGGAAGCCGCCGGCTACTGACGGTTCCTCCCGGCCGGGGGGCGGCTTCGGCCGTCCCCCGTCCACCCCCCTTCCCCACACCGTCCGGTCCGATGGCCGCGGCTTGAGCCGCGGCTGCGAGGAGGCAGGTCATGGCGACGCAGCATTCGAGGTCCGCGGCCAGGCTGATGATGGCGCCTGCGGTCGTGCTCCTGCTCGGCTGGATGCTCGTGCCGCTGGCCATGACGCTCGTCTTCTCCTTCAAGCAGTATCTGCCGCTGAAGGGCGGCGACCTCGGCTGGGTCGGCTTCGAGAACTACGTCCGCTTCGTCACCTCGAGCGCCTTCTGGCCGAGCGTGCAGGCGACCCTCGTCATCGTCGGCGGGGTTCTCCTCATCACCGTGGTGCTCGGCGTGCTGCTCGCCATGCTGCTCGACCAGCCGATGTGGGGACAGGGCATCGTGCGCATCCTGGTGATCGCCCCCTTCTTCGTCATGCCCACCGTCTCGGCGCTGGTCTGGAAGAACATGTTCCTCGACCCCGTGAACGGCCTGTTCGCGCATCTGTGGAAGGCCCTTGGGCTGGTGCCGGTCGAATGGCTGAGCCAGGCCTCGCTCGCCTCCATCATCCTGATCGTCGCCTGGCAGTGGCTGCCCTTCGCGACGCTGATCCTGCTGACCGCCATCCAGTCGCTCGACAGCGAGCAGCTGGAGGCGGCCGAGATGGACGGCGCGCCGCCGCTGTCGCGCTTCGGCTACATCATCCTGCCGCACCTGGCGCGGGCGATCACCGTCGTCGTGCTCATCCAGACGATCTTCCTCTTGTCCGTCTTCGCCGAGATCTTCGTCACCACGCAGGGCTCCTTCGGCACCCGCACGCTCACCTACCTGATCTACCAGCGCGTGCTCGAGAGCCAGAACGTGGGCCTCGGTTCGGCGGGCGGCATCTATGCGGTGATCCTGGCCAACATCGTCGCCGTCTTCCTGATGCGCATCGTCGGCAAGAACCTGGACGCGTGAGGAGAAACCGCCATGGCCCGCGCCGTCACCACCCGCCGCAAGACCCTCAACACGCTCCTCGCCTGGGCGGTCGGGCTGCTGATCTTCTTCCCGATCCTGTGGACCATCCTGACCAGCTTCAAGACCGAGGCGACGGCGATCGCCGACCCGCCCGTCTTCCTCTTCTTCGACTGGACGCTCGAGAACTACGCCGTCGTGCAGGAGCGCTCCGACTACATGCGCTTCCTTTGGAACTCGGTGATCATCGCCGGCGGCTCCACCCTGCTCGGCATCCTGGTCGCGGTGCCTGCCGCCTGGTCGATGGCCTTCGTGCCGTCGAAGCGGACAAAGGACATCCTGATGTGGATGCTCTCCACCAAGATGCTGCCCGCCGTCGGGGTCCTCTACCCGATCTACCTCGTGTTCATCGAGCTCGGCCTCCTCGACACGCGGATCGGCCTTACCGTCGTCCTGATGCTGATCAACCTGCCGATCATCGTCTGGATGCTCTACACCTATTTCCGCGAGATCCCGGGCGAGATCCTGGAGGCGGCGCGCATGGACGGCGCGACGCTGAAGGCGGAGATCGTCTACGTGCTGGCGCCCATGGCGGTGCCGGGCATCGCCTCGACCATCCTGCTCAACATCATCCTGGCCTGGAACGAGGCCTTCTGGACGCTCAACCTGACGGCGGCCAACGCGGCGCCGCTGACGGCCTTCATCGCCAGCTATTCCAGCCCCGAAGGCCTGTTTTACGCCAAGCTCTCGGCGGCCTCGACGATGGCGATCGCGCCGATCCTGATCCTCGGCTGGTTCAGCCAGAAGCAGCTCGTGCGCGGCCTCACCTTCGGCGCGGTCAAATAGGAACGATCACCATGGGACGGATCACGCTCGAACAGGTCACCAAGCGCTTCGGCGAGGTCGAGGTCATCCGGCCGCTCGACCTCGCCATCGGCGACGGCGAATTCACCGTCTTCGTCGGTCCGTCGGGCTGCGGCAAGTCCACGCTGCTGCGGCTGATCGCGGGGCTCGAGGACGTCTCGTCCGGCACCATCCGCATCGACGGCAAGGACGCGACCGACATCCCGCCCGCCAGGCGCGGCCTCGCCATGGTCTTCCAGTCCTACGCGCTCTACCCGCACATGAGCGTGCGCAAAAACATTGCCTTCCCGCTGAAGATGGCCGGCATCGACAAGGCCGAGCAGGACCGGCGGATCGCCCAGGCGGCGGCAGCGCTCAACCTGACCGACTATCTCGACCGCCGGCCCGGCCAGCTCTCCGGCGGCCAGCGCCAGCGCGTCGCCATCGGCCGCGCCATCGTGCGCGAGCCGTCGGCCTTCCTGTTCGACGAGCCGCTGTCGAACCTCGACGCTGCGCTGCGCGTCGGCATGCGGCTCGAGATCAGCGAGCTGCATGAGCGGCTGAAGACCACCATGATCTACGTCACCCACGACCAGGTCGAGGCCATGACCATGGCCGACAAGATCGTGGTGCTGCGCGCGGGCCGCATCGAGCAGGTCGGCTCGCCGCTCGAACTCTATCACGGCCCGCGCAACCTCTTCGTCGCGGGCTTCATCGGCTCGCCGAAGATGAACCTCATCGCAGGCGCCGCGGCGGCCGGGCACGGCGCCCACACGATCGGCATCCGCCCCGAACACATCGACGTGGCGGCGGACGGCCCCTGGCAGGGCCGCGTCGGCGTCGCCGAGCATCTCGGCTCCGATACGTTCCTCCACATCCACGACACCGGCCTTGCCGACACGATCACGGTGCGCGCGCCGGGCGAGATCGCCATGCGCCACGGCGACCGCGTCGCGCTGTCGCCGCGCTACGACCGCATCCACCGCTTCGACGACAAGGGCCTGCGCATCTCATGAAACGTCTCGCCGGAAAGACGGCTCTCATTACCGGAGCCGCCCGCGGCATCGGGCTCGCCTTCGCGCAGGCCTATGTGCGGGAGGGCGCCCGCGTCGCCATCGCCGACATCGACATCGACCGCGCCCGCGCCGCCGCCGGGGCGATCGGCGAGGCGGCGGTCGCGGTGCCGCTCGACGTGACGCGTCCGGAGAGCATCGAGCGGGCGGTGGCGGAGGCGGTCGGGGCGCTCGGCCGCATCGACATCCTGGTCAACAACGCCGCCCTGTTCACCGCCGCGCCGATCGTCGAGATCGACTTCGCCGATTACCGGCGGG
>Ga0208243_1000439_pt1 | contig 23827 bp, 20 predicted proteins | sample Subbio2Aug_QV12A_FD_184826 | JGI IMG/M metagenome (GOLD analysis project Ga0208243, IMG submission 184826) | Serpentinite rock and fluid subsurface biosphere microbial communities from McLaughlin Reserve, California, USA - CR12Aug_QV12A (SPAdes) | ecosystem: Environmental > Terrestrial > Deep... | reverse complement strand
AAACGACCCTGTTCAATCATTTGTCCCGGATTGTCGGGATCGGCCACCATAGTGGTACCGCCTAATCTTTCGTAGATAGAAGGGGTTGGAGCGGGGGAATCATCATCTTTACTACAAGCTGTAAAGGCAAATGTTCCGAAGGCTAAGGACAATAAGGCCCAATTTGAAAACTTTTTCATAACGTTATATTTAGAGGATTAATTAAAGATTCCTTGAATGAACTTGCTGAATTTATATTTGTAACTGTCTTTTTTCATGACAGGACAAACTTGCTTTTGGGCCAAGTTGGCCGGCAGCAAAAAGCGTTCAGCTTTGTAGTTGCCTTTGTTCATGAGCTCGTCATAGACTTTTTTTGAATCGGCTATGTTGTTGTCGTGAAAATACACTACCACATTTCTTTTGACAATAATTTCACTTTTTACCCCTTTAATTTCATGGAGTTTTTTTTTGATCTCGATGGTGCTTAGCGAGTCAAAAGGCTTGTCAAAGTCGATGCGACTAATTTGAATATTGGCATTTTCCACCGGTTTTATACTGGCAATGTGGTACACTAAAATACCGAAGAGCAATAAGACAACTCCTAACAGACTCAGCACTACTTTTTTTACGGTTCGGTTGATTCTCATGTCGATTTGTTTTTGCGGTTTCTTGCATTTACGAGAACCAATAGGATTTGGTTTTTAAATCGCTAAAAAATCGAAAAGCGCTATCCTAATGCAGACAGCGCTTTTCTTTAAACAAAAACAAAACTAACCTAATATTATGTTGCTATTGAGTAAGAAATGGGTAGCGTTATACGGGAGCAAAAAGGGCTAAGCCATAAGCCAATAAAATCAGCAACACCAAAATGACAATGATGATGAAGCCAAACAATTGGTTTATTTTTTTATGGATATCCACAGGTGTAAGGTTTCGTTTCTTGTTCTCATATACGAGAAAAGAAGACCTATGGATTTAGGAGCATAAAAATTAGTTCTTTTTTTCTTTTAAAGAAGTGAGGAGCTTGTTCTCGAGCGGTGTTTTGATTTCGACCACTTTGTCAACGTTGTCATTCGGCACCGTCATAGAAAGCACATAGTGTTTGATTTTCCATTGACCGTTGCGGAAAACCAAAACGCCCGAACCGCGACAAATTTTCATCTGCGTATCTAATAACTCATCAAACCAAACGGTTTTTTGGTCTTCACTAACGTAAATATTGCGTTCTAAAGCTGTGAAATTCCAGGCTTTACCACGGTCGAAATACGGTTTGGCGAAAGCTTGAAAAGCCGTTTTGTTCCAATTTTCCGTGGCATCGGTTCCGATAAAAATACCATCATCGGCGATTGCCTCAAAATAGTTTTGAAAGTTCGCTTCGGCGGCGGCTTTATGCCAATTGTCTAATATGACTTCGATTTTTTTCTTGACATTAGCAGGTGTTTCGGTTGTTGAAGTTTGCCCGAAGGTAACAAGACTAACGAATATCATAAGTCCTAAACAGTATTTTTTCATGGTTTTACAATTTGGATTCGACAAGTAAATATAAGTGTTCCATTAGTTAGTAGCGATTAGTTTTTGTATTTTTATGAAAATAATTTTGCCCTATATGAAAAATAGAGCGTGGTTTATCGGGCTGGTCTTGCTGGTGTTACTCGGATTTTCTCTGACAAGTTGGTATTGTGCCAAAAAAGAAAATGAGGTAAAGCCTTCAGCCGAAGCGAAAACTCAATTTCACTACGAGGAAGTTTCATTGTCTTTTGACAGTTCGGCTGTTGCGTCGTTTTACGGCAAATACCCCAAATTGGTCTTGTACCAAAAACAAGCGGTTGATTTGTATCGTAAAAACCTTTACACTTATCTATGGTACGACAAAAAAGGGCGCAAAGAAACGGCGGAAGTCATCTACAATAAAATGAATAATTTGTTGGAAGAAGGCCTACAGCCGAAAGTGCCTTACAAAGAAATTTTGGACGGCATGTTTCCCAAAACCAACACCAAACCAAACGTTGAGGTAGAATTGTTCCTGACCAACTATTATTTTTATTACACCAATAAAGTGCTGCAAGGCATAGACAGTACCAAAACAGAAGAGTTAGGCTGGTATTTGCCACGGAAGAAATTATGTTACGAACAATACCTCGATTCTATATTGGTAGATCCTAAACTGATAGATAATAAAGCCAAACTGATAGGCCAATATTACAAGTTAAAAGAAGTGTTGCAGCGGTATCGCGACATCGAAAAAAACGGCGGTTGGGAATTCATTGATGTGCCTGAAGGCTTCAAACAACTTAAGCCGGGGGACAGTTCCGATTTGGTGATTCAAATCAGAGAAAGATTGTTTTTAACCCACGACATTGCCACCGATTCGAAAAGTAAGGTGTATGACGAATTGCTGCAAGAAGCCATTTTAAATTACAAAAAACGCAACGGTTTTTCGGAAGACAAAATTATCCTGCCGAAACATATTTCGGAAATGAATGTGCCGATTAGTGACCGCATTAAAACGATTATGGTCAATATGGAACGCTGCCGTTGGATATCGACCGATTTGACAAAGTCTAAAAAATTTATCGTGGTGAATATTCCGTCTTATCGATTGACTTATTTTAAAGAAGGAAAAGCAGCATTGGTATCTAATGTAGTGGTGGGAACAGCGCTCAATGAAACCGTAATTTTCAGCGGGATGATGAGCTATGTAGTGTTCAGTCCGTATTGGAATGTGCCGAAAAGCATCCGCGACAAAGAGATACTTCCGGCCATCAAAAAGAACAAGGATTATTTGGCCAAACACAATATGGAATGGAATGGTAACAACATTCGTCAAAAACCCGGACCTAACAATTCGTTGGGTTTGGTGAAGTTTTTATTTCCGAATTCCAACAACATTTACTTGCACGACACTCCGGCTAAGAATTTGTTTAGTCAGGAAAAAAGAGCCTTTAGTCATGGTTGTATTCGAGTACAAAAACCAAAGGAATTGGCTCAGTTGATTTTAGAAGATGATCCGAATTGGACACCTGAAAAAATAGACGCAGCTATGAACAATGGTAAAGAAAAATGGTACACTTTAAAAAATAAAATTCCGGTATACATAGGTTACTTTACCGCTTGGGTTGACGATGATGGGTTGGTGAATTTCCACAAAGACATTTACGGGCGCGATAATGCGTTGGCGAATTTGTTGTTGGAGGAGTAAGAGATAAGTTATCGGCTATACTATAAACAACCGTCCTAAACAATAAACAGACAGAGATGAAATTAACAACACAATTATTTTTTTACATGCTTGCCCTACTGACTTCTTGTAATGGACAGACTTTTAATAAAAAAATAGAATCTGATCTTTTTGTTAAAGGAGACACGGTTAAAGAACTTGGAAGCAACATTATGGTAATTTATCAAGACAAGAGAAACACTTATTGGTTTGGGAGTTGGCAAACCGGAGTTTATAGATTTGACGGTAAAACTTTGATAAACTACACCACTAAACACGGTTTGTATACTGATAGAGTTGATGATATAAAAGAAGACAACTCAGGGAATATATATTTTGCAGGGATGAATCCAAATTCAACAATATCAAAGTTTGACGGACAATCATTTACCCATATCACAGCAACCCCAAGTAATGATTGGAAACTTGAAACGAATGATTTGTGGATAAAAAATTCTTATCAAGCCAAACAAAAAGTTTACCGATTTGATGGAAACACCCTTTTTGAATTGACCATTCCTAAGCCGCCTAAGTTTAACAATCCATTTGAAGTTTACAGCATTTATAAAGACAAAAAAGGCAACATTTGGTTTGGTACAAATCCGGTTGGAGTGTGTCGTTACGATGGAAAATCATTTGAATGGATTACAGAAGAGGATGTGACTGAATTTCGCAATGAAGGGGCAAATGGCGTGCGTTCAATTACAGAAGACAAAAATGGCGACTTTTGGTTCAATACCGAAAAGCGCTATAGTATTTATGACAGTATAACATTAAAAAGCGATCAATTTTATACAAGACACGAAAGCATAGGCAGTTTAGATGGCAAAAATACAAGGGGATTAAATGAATATCTTTCAATAGTAAGAGACAATGAGAATAATTTGTGGTTTGTAACTTACCGTAATGGTGTTTGGAAATATGACGGAACAAAAATTATCCATTATCCTGTTCAAGCCCATTCAAAAGATATTACTTTATTCAGCATTTACAAAGATAACAAAGGCGACCTTTGGGTTGGGACGCACGAAAATGGTGCCTATAAATTTAACGGACAAACATTTGAAAAGTTTAATCCATAATGATAAAGGAAGAGCAGTCTATACTTGCTGTTTTTTATGAGTTGGACTTTTTTTCATTTAAACGCTATCTTAAGACAGAATGCATTTCGTTGACTTTGCCAATGTAACCGACCTTTAACGTTAAGAGGAGTAAGCAAAACATATTCGACCCTGGGGCAGATGCCCGCAACTTAACTTAAAACTTTTCCCCGTGCTGCGACAAGTCTAATCCCATATTTTCCGATTCTTCCGACACTCGGATTGGAATTAGGGCATTAGTAATTTTGAACAACAAATAGGCGCCGCCAAAAGTAACTACAGAGACCAGAACTAAGGCCATCATATGGTGACCAAAAACACTCCAACCTCCATACAACAAACTCGCATTTTCACCTTTGGCAAAAATAGCCGTAAGGATCATTCCCATAATACCGCCCACACCGTGACAGGCGAATACGTCGAGGGTATCGTCAATTTGTTTTAGTTTTTTCCAATACACCATTTTATTGGAGACAATAGCGCCGATAAATCCGAAAAAGATGCTTTGCGGAATGCTTACATAACCCGCAGAAGGCGTAATGACTACCAGTCCTACTACGGCACCGATACAAGCCCCTAAAGCAGACACTTTACGGCCGTTCATTCGGTCGAAAAATACCCAGGTCAACATAGCTGAAGCGGAGCAAATGGTTGTGGTCGCAAAAGCCATAGCCGCAGTAGCATTGGCCGCTAGGGCTGAGCCTGCATTGAATCCGAACCAACCAAACCACAACATGCCGGTCCCTAACAACACAAACGGAATGTTGGTGGGAATGTGTTCGCTGTTTTTTCTTTTTCCCAAGACTAAAACACCGGCCAAGGCCGCAAAACCGGCGCTCATGTGAACGACCGTTCCACCGGCAAAATCCTTTACACCGAAATAGCTACCCAACAGACCATTCGGGTGCCAAATCATGTGGCATAAAGGGGCATAAATACAAAGGGTGAACAAACAAATAAAGAGCAAAAAGGAAATGAAACGGATGCGTTCGGCCAGTGCGCCGGTGATGATGGCCGGGGTAATCACAGCAAACTTCATTTGGAATAAAGCAAATAAAATAAAGGGGATAGAAGAAGCCATGGTGCTGTGCGGGTTCATGGCCACATGACTAAAGAAAGCAAACTCGAAGGGATTGCCAATGATGCCGTAATGAGTGCCGTTTATGGTTGGGCCAATGGGACTTCCGAACGACAGGGAAAAAGCCACAACCACCCAAAGTAAGCTAACCACGCCTAAGCAAATGAAACTTTTGAGCATGGTGGAAATCACATTTTTTTTGCCCACCATACCGCCATAGAAAAAAGATAAGCCCGGCGTCATTAATAATACCAAGCAGGAAGCTGTTAACAACCAAGCCACATCGGCATAATTGATGGTGTCGACAGCATTAAAGGTTTTGAGATTGTCGGTGGCTTTTTCGGGCCAGAATAAACCGGCTACTGCTACTGCGGAAACCAACAAAAAGGCAAAAATCCAACGTTTTTCTATTTTCATAATTTCTTAGTTAACCCATTTTAATTTAGGGTAAAATTATAAAAGATAGTTTAATAATTGCATTTAGTGCTATAAAAAATAGGGTCAAACTGTAATTTTTGTATTTAATATAATATTTATACCCTAAGAGCAGCTAATATTTTAATAGTTGAATTTTTTGTACTGAAAATTGAAAAACCTTCAAGTATAATGAGGTGATTACCCATTCAGATTTCGGGAGTATCACAAACAATCATTCGTCTACAGTTAAAGTCGTTTGGTCTAATGTAAAATGCAATTGGGCGAATTTATCCCATAAAAAAAAGTATTCTTGCTAACATTGTGATTGTCAAACAAAACGCAAACTAGGAATTGTATTTTATGAAAAACGATGTATTCATCATAGCATCAGTAAAAATAATTCCAAACGTTGGTCGGTTATTCTTTCATACCGGAAACCGACCAACAATTGTTTGTAATCCAATTATTCAGTATAACCGGAGTGAGACGATTGATGAGTCTCTTAACACCATTCCCACAAATACCAACAAAGTGTTAATCAGCACTTCTGCACCTATACAAGTTAATACCAATACCACAATTCATTCCCCGACCTTATACAATTCCTCCTTCATAGTTCATTCCCCTTTTGGAGGAGGAAAGGTCAAAACCATTAACCCAAGCGGAAGTGCTACTCATTCCGGGAGCTTAGCAAAGTTTTATAAAAAGCCATATCACTCTGTGATATGTCCCAATGTATAGTAGAGTAATGTGATTTTTTTAGTTAGGTCCCCGCAATAATTATTGGGCGTTGCGGGGACTATTTTTTTCCACTCTTTTTTTGCAACGCTTTCATGTCGGCATTCTTAAAGTTTGCGGCCGCAGCGGTGTAGCCCAAATAAACAATTTCTCCGGTTTGCGCGTTGGTCACGGTCACAAATTTTTCGCTGGGGGTTTTTACGAACAACAAGTAATAAAACGGCACAGAGCTGTTTGCAATTTTCTCATTGAGTTCAGCTGTTGAGAGCACTTGGTAAGCTAATGTATAGCCTTCGAAGATTTCTTTTTCGGGGTATTTTTTGCTTTCGTCATCGGAGTTTTTGCCGAATTTGGTCAGCACATAATCGGGGACATACAAGGTGCTTCCGGCCATTTTTTGCAATTCAGCAGTATTGGCTATTTCGGTTTTGGCACTGCACTCATTGCCTTTTTCCAGCAAAGTGCAAAGTTGTTGCAGGTAGTTGCTCAGCACACCGACACCCCAGTTTTTAAAGTGTCCGGCGGCGTCATACTCCATTTTATACATCGCACTCGGATTGTTTTGCGCATAGTAATCGGCAAAGAGTTCTATAGTGGCCACCACTATTTTATCTGCTTGATTGAAATGTCTTCTTTTCTTTGGGTCGTAGGTGAATTTGCCATTGGTGGTCCACAGTTCCAAATACATGCGGGTTTCGGTGGCCGCCAAGGTGCTGTTAGAGGTAGTCATGTTGGCGCCCAGCGTTACAAAGCTATTGTTGGGGGCGATGTTTTTTTCAACCTCAGTGTATTTGATGCATTCTACTTTGTTGAGTGTCCACGCTTTTTTGATGGCGGCTACATAGGCCGCTGCTGCGGGCGAGGCAGGATCTTTCATGGCGAAGTAGGTAGTGCCTTGTTTGATTTTGGCCATTTCGGCGGTGTTGGTGAGGGTGATTTGGGAGAAGGTAAGCAGCGGCAACAAGCTGAAAAGTATGAAACTGTAAATTGGGCGTTTTGATTTCATAAGGGTAACGGGTTGGGTTGGAGAGGTAAAGTTAACAGAAAAACAGGTGAGTATATCATCCCTACGGGATTTTTGTACCCTGTAGGGCCGGGTTACCGGTATGGCATCCCTAACGGGATGGTAATCTTGAGAGGAAATATTGTGATGCTGTGTGGTTTGTTGATGGGATTGAAATGGCACACGGATGGCACAGATGAGACAGATTATCACGGATTTTTTTGAGGTTAGCTATAATTTGGAAAATGGCACACAGATGGCACTGATTAGACCGACCTGTCTGCCGACAGGCAGGTTTCACGGATTTTTTGTTTTGGCGTAAATGATAGGGTATTGACAGCAAATAGTTGAAGTACAATTAAATTCTATTACAAGTGAACTTTCGTAAAAAGGTTAGATAAATCCCGTTAGTGATTTAATACTTGTAAAACTATGGTCTATGAAGGATATAATCCCTAACGGGATGGCAATCTTGAGAGGAAAGATTATGATGCTATGTGGTTAGGTGATGGTTTGTAATGGCACACAGATGGCACTGATTAGACCGACCTGTCTGCCGACAGGCAGGTTTCACGGATTTTTTGTTTTGGCGTGTAGGATTGGGTATTGACAGCAAATAGGTGAAGGACAATGAAATTCCATTACAAGGGAACTTTCATAAAAGGTTAGGCAAATCCCGTTTGGGATTTAATACCGGTAAAGCAACTATGGTCTGCGAACGATATAATCCCGTTAGGGATTAAATGTTTATTATTTCTCCTACCACACGAAAGGATTGATTTCGCCGAATTGTTTTCGTGCAGAAGCGAGAGGCAAACAGTCACCGTTGATGGCTCATCTATAAGGGAGATACGGCGGAGCTATATATGAGGTATATAGGAGAAGACAGTACGAAGTTGGAAGTACAAAGTACGAAGTTGGAAGTAGGGAGTTTAGGTTTGTATCACTATAGTATCGGGGAAGGCATCTATTATTTTTGAGGTGCTGAAGTTGTATAGTGGTTGTGGTTCGGGTTGTTTTAAAATCTCTTTTATTTCATCGAGGAATTCGGGTTCGGATTTGGGCATTAGTTGGATGGCCAGTTCGAGGATATTGGCTATGTCTATGTTTGGGTTGCCTACTATGGGTGAAATGTAGGGTGGCTCTGTTAGCATGGCGACGGTGCAGAGTTTCATGATATCGTTAACGGTTGCGTAAAGGGAACTGTAACCACTGAAGTTGAGGGTTACGGTATAGCAGTCTGCTATTTCAGGATGTTCTTGAAGACCTGTTAGGAGCCAGTTGGCTTTTTTGCGGAGTTGGGTGGTTGTTTTCATTGGTAGGAGAATTATGAATTGTAAATTATGAATTATGAATTAGGCCCTTCGACTGCGCTCTGGGCAAGCGAGCTCAGGGTTACAAAGTGATTGTTTAAGCAGAGGTATGGGTTAATGAGGTTGGTGGGATTAGGCAATAGTTTTCGAGCAGGATTTCATCTTCTTGGGGTTGTGAGGGGTTTAGGAGTTGTTGGCGGATGGTATCGAGTAGTTCGGCTTCTTCGTAGGGGATTAGGTCGAGGATAATGCCGAGTACGCCGCTGATGTTGGTGGCGGGTTCGGGGATGCGGGAGGAGCTTGTTTCTCCTTCGAGGGCTAGCATGCATACTTTGACGATATCGGCCATCAAAAACATCACATCTGAATAGCCGGAGAGGTTGAGTTGGAGGGTGTCGAGTCCTTTTTTGGGATTTTGGGATTCGAGTAGGGCGAAGTGTTTGGCGGCTAGTTCGCGGAGGGGTTGTGGGAGGTGGGTGAGTGTTTTCATTTTTTAAGGGATTAGGGATTAGGGAAAAGGGATAAGTTTGTTTGGTTTAAAGTTGCGGGTTTCGGTTCCCGCCTTCGCGGGAATGACAGCGGGAATGACAGGTTATGGTGTTGGTGGCTTGGTTTAGGAAATCTTGCGTGGCGGTTAGGAGGTAGATGAAATCTTCTTCGGGTGCGTTGAGGTGTAGCCTGTGGTTAAGCAAAGATGGCGGAGCACATAGACAATTGAAACGGTAGCGATCTGCCATTGTTTTAGGGTTGAATGCCGCTGGCAACGGGTTCCCGTTCCCGCCTTCGCGGGAATGACAGTTGGGGTCTGACAAAGTGCAGTAGTTGCAGAGTTGGAGTAGGTGTTTTAGGCCGAACTCGTTGGGGGTGTAGTGCAGTAGGACTCTGATGAGGCCGAGGGCGATTTGGGTGCAGGCGGTGTTGAGCAGTGCTATTTTGCAAAGTTCTACGCCTTGTTGGGGGTTTTCTTTGGCGGCTTGGATGTTGAAGAGTGCCACGGCTTGGCATTTGAGCCAGAAGGCGGTGTCTTCTTCTGTATTTAACGGAGGTACTGTATTGGCGACGAGGTAAGGCGGATCCTCTTTGTCTAAGCATAGGCGGTGCCCAAAGCGAAGGGCTTGGTTGAAGAAGCGGATTTGGTGGGGATGTTTGGTGGCGAGGTCCGTAGGCTTATGAAGCAGGACGGTAGCGGTTATGGTTTTGCCGGATAGTTCATGAATACTGTTGGCCATGATAGAACCCGTGGTAGGGATTTGCTTGGCGGTTATGACCAACAGGTAAAAGTGGTGTACCGCCCAATTGGCTGTTTTTGAAATTTGCTCGATTATGATATTGCTGTTGTGGTGCCCTAAGATAAACACGGTGCATGGCTCGTAGCGCATACAACAGTTTTCTAAAATTTCTAATACGGGTTGCTGAGGGAGGTTTAACTGGTTCATGGTGTTGGAATTTTGAGGCAAGTTACTAAGCTTTAACCGTGTACCGAACCAGAACGACTTGTATGCTACTAGTGACTTTGGTATTTTACGCTCCCTTTTGGCATAGTAATTTTACTAAATTGCATACACAAAGTAAGCTAATTAGCCTAGCTTTAAACCTTACAGTTTACAAGTATTAATTGTTAAAATATTTCGAATGTTTTGTTTGTTTCGTTTATTTCGTTTAAATTAGCTTACCTAAAACACATTATGAAAACTTTGAACGAACTAAAAAAGCCCTCTAAAACTGAGCAACGTGTTGCTATGGCTTCGTATGCCACCTTGACTGCTGCCATTGAACATATTAGTGCAGAGCAAACGGAGATAGAAATAGAGGAGACCAACGACAAAATAGTTATCCCTTCGAGAGCTTTGAAGCTATTGGGGGATATATTAAAAGCTATGGGGCAAGGGAAACCTATTTCTATAGTTCCTATAGCTACAGAAGTTACTACCCAAAAGGCTGCTGAGTTATTGGGTTGTTCCCGACCTCATTTGGTAAAACTGATAGAGGAAGGTAAAATACCATTTGTAAAAGTGGGTAAACATCGACGTTTGAAATTTGAAGATGTTATGAATTATAAAATAGCCATGAAAAATGAACAAAAGCAGCATATTATTGATATTATGAATTTTGATGATGAGATAGGTTTGTAAAAATTACTATAGTTACTAAAAAACCAATAAAACATTTAATACTTTTATTATATTTGAAGTATGGAAACTACTACAAAACCGAGACATATAGGCCGCAATATTAGCCGTATTAGAGAGTTGCGCCAAATGAAGCAAGAAGCTTTAGCCCAAGCTATAGGCGTGAGCCAACAGACCATTTCAGCTATAGAGAATAGCGATACCGTTGAAGAAGATAAATTACAACAGATTGCAGAGGCGCTAGGGGTTACTGCAGAAGGCATTAAGAATTTTTCAGAAGATGCAGTGCTTAATATTATTAATAATACTTTCAATACGAACGACAATGGCATTGCAATTTTAAAGACTGAAATTTATCAACCTAATTTCAATCCTTTAGATAAAGTTGTTGAATTATACGAACGATTATTAGAAGCGGAAAAAGATAAAGTGGCTTACTTGGAAAAGTTGCTAAAAGATAAATAGTAGAAATTTAACTGATTTTATTAATTATAAGCCTTTCTCATGAAAGGCTTTTTTGTAGGGTGCATTTTGCAGTTGGCCGGTGATTATTTTCGTTGGTCGATAGAAAAGGTTTACTTTATATAGGATGTAGAATGTTTTGGTATATTAGTTTTAATACTGTTAACTAATCTAACAGAGTTGAGATTAATATGATCTCAGATTCATGAACCTAACACAATTTTAAAACTAAAAAATGTTAAACAATTTAATAAATCTTAATGAAAAAGATCTAGAAAAAAACATCTATAGGATTTATCCATTTAATCGATTAATCGATTTATTAAAGAGTAAAAATAATGTTCTTGTTAGAACATCTTTGTGGGAAGATCCTTTTGAGAATTTTATTTTAAACTCTACGGGTAAACTTCCTTCTGGCCAGCTATTCACTATTGCATCAAGAGATAAGTATTTTGGACAATGTTGGAGTCTAAAAAAAGAAAGCGATGCAATGTGGAGGATATATTCTCAACACATTAAAAATGAGAAAACAGGTGGTTTAATAACTGATAACATAGGAGTAAAAGTAAAATCTACAATTGGAAAAGTTTTTGAACCATTATTTGATTTGCAAAAGAGTGCTATCAATCCTCATAATGGTTTACCATACAATCTAACATCATTTATCGGTAAAGTTGAATATAAAAGCAAAAAAGATTTGGTGGAGCTATTAAACAATAATGCAAGTAATTATATTTTTGATCAATCTGGCAAAGGACAAGCATCAACTTTGATGTTAAAAAGATTTGCTTTTACTCACGAAAAAGAAGTTAGAATTGTCCATTCTTATGATAATTGTAAAGAATCAGACAAAATATATTCTTATCCAATAAATCCAAATAATTGCTTTGAAGAAATAGTTGTTGACCCGAGGATTCCTCAAGAAGATTATTTAAAGATTAAAAGTTTAATAGAAAAGGCAGGATATAAAAATAGAATTATTCAATCAGGATTATATAAAATTGAAAAATTTATCTTTAATGCTAAATACCCTTGAAAATTGCAAAGATCATTTCTAGTAAATACAAGTCACGCGACTCTTAACGACTTTTCTTCCAATATTTGGCATCAAGGTACAATTGACGAGAGAACTATTTTAATAAAATATACAATTAATTCCCTTACAATTTCAGAATGATAGTAGGTTTATTTTTAAGACATTATAAGATATATAAAGGTGCAAATTATATTCCATTTGGGAAAAATAATATTGAGAACTTCAATTTGTTTATTGGTCCAAATGGCGCAGGCAAAAGCTCCATATTAGAGGGTTTAGATACCTATTTTAACAACCGAGAATTTATCTATCATACAAATGAAAAACGTTCTGAGGCATCGGTAGCGCCTGTAATTCTGCTTGAAAAAAGTGAACTTAACAATTTTTCAAAGTCATCTCAGAAAGCAATACCAATTATTAGTGATTTTCTTTTAAGTGTTTCTGAAAGTCAGTCAGCAAATTACAAACTCTATAATTCATTTTTCACCCAACAAAAATTATTAAAAAAGTTAATTGATACGCACTATATATTTTTCTTAGCATATTGGCCACAAACAGAGAGAAATGAAGAAGTATTTATAACTTTTGATAGTGCTATCAAAAAAAAACTAAAAGAGATTGAAGAGTTCAATGATGATAGAAAAATTGATAAGCTACTAGTCGATTTAAAAAGTGATATTTTACATTATTATTCATATTTATATATACCCGTAGAAACATCAATTCAAGATTTTCTAAAGTTAGAATCAAAGGGAATGCAATCCTTGATGAGCGAAGATGTTAAGAAAAGGATTGAGAATACTTTGAATCAAAAAAATACTTTTAAAGCAGATAGAGATAAAAATCAAAGTATACTTGATATTGTTAATAGCGATTTAGAAGCATTTATTGAAAAAGTCGAAAAAACTATTCAAGAAATAGATTCTTCTTATGATTTTCAAAAGGAATATAAATCAAAAACAAGGATCACGGCAAATCATCTTACGGATGTTCTTATTGAAACTTATTTCCAAAAAAGAAATCTAAAGAAAGGTAATAAGCAAATAAAGTACCTCTCCGCCGGAGAAAGAAAAAAGGCATTAATTGATATTGCGTATGCTTTTTTAATACAAGAAGAGAAAAAAGGAAAAAAAATAATTTTAGCAATTGATGAACCAGAGTCTTCATTACATATCTCAATGTGCTATGACCAATTTCACAGATTAGAAAATTTATCAAATAATTTTAACATACAACTTTTAGTAACATCACATTGGTATGGCGCTTTACCAATTATAGAAAAAGGAAATCTATACCATATAGATAGTGAAGATGCTGTATTAACAATTTCTGAATTTTCATTTAGAAATTATTTTGAAGAAAATGGTAGTCACCCAAATGATGTGCAGTTTAAAAGTTTTTTTGATTTATCTTCAGCCATAATAAGTTCTCTTAGAAATAAAAACAATAATTGGTTAATTGTAGAAAGCGAAGAAGACAAAAACTACATTCTTAAGCATTTCAGTTCTGATATAAACATCAAAATTTTGCCAGTTGGAGGATGTGGAATTGTAAAATTACTTTATAATTATTTACATACTCCTATTTCCCATAAATCTGAGAAGAAAGAATTATTGGGTAAAGTTTTCTGTTTAATTGATACTGATTTTCAAGGAACTGGTATTTTAGATTTACCACAGGAAACAAATACCAATAAAATATTAAGAATTAGAAGATTACAAGTTGAACCTAATCAAAATATTGCATTACATAAGTTGGAAACAGATATGAAATATCCAACTGAAATAGAAGAATCTCTTGATTCAAAAGCTTTTTATTACTCCCTAAAAGAATCCATTGAAACTATTGGTGACGATGTAATAAATAATGTTTTTAAAAAATTTGCATTTGATCAAGATTCAAAGAATAGCTTTATAATTGGTGACAATTCAATTATCTATCCTACTGTTACGGAAGGAAAAAATCCAAACATGCACAAAAGGATGATAATTGAATTTATAAATGCAAACAAAAAAGATATTTGTAATAGATATTGTAATCGCGAGATAACTAATAAACCAGAATGGATTTCTAAACTTGAAGAGTTTTTCAAATAAAACTATGAATAAGAGCGGCGACCATTGGTCAATGGCTTCAATAGTATAATGTAATTCCGCCTCGCAGATATTCTAGATGTTCCTATGAAAATAATTAAAATTATGATGAGGAAACATTTAAGTTTAGCAATCATTCTAATGGTCAAATTGAAACTATTGATATAGAGAGTTTACAAGATTTGAGAAGAGAATAAACAATGTAAATATTTAACCAAGAAAGCGCCTGTAACGATTATAAATAATCTTTTATGATTATTTATTTACTAAAATAGATAAAAAAACTGATAAAATAATCATAAAATACACTTTTAAGTGTATTTTTGCTTGCTAACTAATAATATTGTGAATATATTTGCTTTAGAAATATGGGATGATGAAGGTGCTAAATGCACTTTTTATACCGTAAAACAACTCGACAGCGATGTCAGTGAAACAGATATATTTTTTGAGCGGTATGATGCTAAACCAGAATACCGAGATGCGAATAGAGATTTATTGTCATTTGTAGTATATGCCATTGGTGAGGATCATGGCGCAGTTGACGAATTATTCAATAGAGATGAAAACGAAGTTACAGGATTACCGGTGCAAGGAAAAAGAACAGTGGAAAACATTACCTACCATTTCCCTGATTTCCCATTGCGATTATATGCCCTAAAAATTACCCAAAACATAGTTGTACTTTTCAATGGAGGTATCAAAGACGGCCCTACAAATCAAACCAGTTCATTACATTTAGAATGGCGAGCTGCTTGCGAATATGCAAAGCGGATTGATAAAGCTATCCGTGACGGTTTTATTATTATTGATGAAGCAAACAGAATACTGAAAAATTATGATGGTTCCGATGTAATCATCCTCTAACTAAAACAAAATTATGAGAAGTAAAGTAGCCCAAAGAATTCTTTCAGAAACACCAGAAGAAACCAAAATCTTCGCTAGGTTGTATGCTGATATAGTGGTTAGAATCAACCAGCTATTAAAAGAAAACAAGTTAAGTCAAAAAGACTTGGCTGAGAGTATGGACAAAAGACCTTCGGAAATAAATAAATGGCTAACGGGAGAGCATAATTTAACGTTGCGCACTTTGGCTAAACTGCAAGCTGAATTGGGAGAGCCTATAATAAATGTTCCTCAAAGGAAGCCTATGCATACAGGAGAAGGAATAAAGGGTTCTATGACTGTATATAGAAATACCGTAAATACAGACGTGACATATACTAAAGTGTGGAAAAGATCAAAAGTAAAAAGTAAAACAACCTTAGCCAATGTCAGCTAATTTATTACAACCCGAAAAAATTATCATAGTTGATTTTAAAATAATCAAGGGTCAAATTAATAGTCCGTTTGATTTTGAAAGCACTACGGTAAAAGGTCATACCTACACTGTAAAATTTGATTTGGGATTTAATATTCCTGATAAACTTATTAGAGCTGATTTTACTGTAAATGTTGAGACCAAAAGCGACAAAGAAGATATCGAAGAGGCAACTGGTGAATTCAGCTTTGTATATGTTTTCAGAGTCGAGAATATTGAAGATTTAGCTAAAATAGAAGAAGACACTGTTAGTTTGAATCCAGCTTTAGGCAATGCCCTTGCCTCTATTTCCTATTCGACATCAAGGGGCATTTTAATGACTCGCTTTCAAGGTACTGCATTGAATAGTTTTATATTGCCGGTTATTAATCCTAATGACTTATTATAATTATTAATCTACAATATGTGATATTTATGGCGGCTCTAGAAGGCCGCTATTTTTTTTAACTCTCAGTTATATAATCATAAATATTATCCTCAACGGGAGCGTTCATCGTGAACACAACTTTAACTACTGAAACATCTTTTTTGTTTTTGCTATCTTTCATTATTGTTTGCTCAAAACTATCAACTAAAGGAGTCACATCACCCATATAGTAAAATTCATCACCTTCATCGTTACTTTTTTTAACAAATAACGGAAGTCTTATATTTTGGGTTTGCATTAATACAATCTCTCTACTTTTTAATGTTCTGTTAGATTTTGACATCCAAGCAAACTCATATTTGTTCAAGAAATGATCTTCATACTTTGTTGTATCGGAGATATGGTCTTCTTTTTTATAATTTACAAAGATTGGGCAATTACTTTCATCATGGCTAATCATATACCCTCCAACATTTAATTCTACAGGTTTTTTAGACCAATTTAAAATTCTAAAAACATCTTTTCGAGAGTATTTTCGATACAAAACAAAACCGTTGACAAATTTTTCTTTTTGATAAAGTCTATTAAATGAGTCGATAGAATATTTTGTGTTGTCTAATAAGTAATGTTTGAAAGTAGCATTGTTTAGGTAAGATGCTAATTGTGGTTTTAGCGTAATACTATTACTTGAAATCTCAATATTTTCGATGTTGTAAATTTGATTAACCGGAAGTAGTTTGCCATCCTTGTTTTGTGTAACAAAACCAAAGTTTAAATTGTGAATGGCTGATAACAAAGTTTCTTTTGATGGCGTATAACCGTATGTGTTGTAAATGTACGCTGTCACCTTTTCAAAAGAAGTAATCCCATTTTGTAGCAACTCCATCAAAATTATATTCTCTTCTACTCGTTTGGTATTATTTATTTCATTTGAGAATAATTCCAGTAATCTGATTTTGTTAGGGTCTAATGAACCTTTAACTTCAGGCTCTAGGCTGGCTACAAAACTGTAATACGATTTATAATTAGATTTGTTATTCGCATATAGAAAAGGATCCCTTGAACCATGTTCAACGAAATCCATCATCATTGGTATCCTTCCTATTTTTGCTTTTAATACAATGTAGTCATTTACTAAGTCTTTTTTAAGCTGCATATTGGCGGAATCGATAGCTTCAAAAATTCTTTTTTTCGATATTTCATCGAAGTTAATTGTAGAGGCTCCAGGAATCATATTGCTCCCACCAGCCATCAATTTTCGCAAATTATCTTTGTTGTATGAAGTATCTCCGTATAAGGCTATAGGCACAAGAAAAGAATTAGAATAATTGCCGATGAAGTCTATAACAGTTAGATATTCTTTATTGTTGGTTTTTCTCAAACCTCTGCCCAGTTGTTGTACAAATACAATAGCTGATTGGGTAGGACGTAGCATAATGATTTGGTTGACACTCGGAATGTCAATTCCTTCATTAAAAATATCTCGAGTAAATATATAATCTAATTTTTCTGAAATTGAATCTGATTCTAGTCTATTGATTGCATTGCTTCTTTCTTCTTCTGAATTATCACCAGTAAGTGCTATTGTTTTAAAACCTCTTTGGTTGAACTCATTCGACAGCTGTATACATTCTTCTACTCGGGAACAAAATATCAATCCTCGAATTATTCCTGAGTCACTACCATAAATTTTTGCTGCTTCAATAATGCGGTCAACTCTTTCTGCTGAGGTTAACAAATTGAAGTCTGCCTTTTCCTCGAGAATTTTTCCGTCAACAGTAATATCGGTTACACCATAGTAATGAAATGGGCTCAGCATTTCTTCTTCAAGAGCTTTGTGCAGCCTAATTTCGTATGCAATGTTGTAATCAAAAGATTTAAAGATGTCAAAATTGTCTCCACGTTCTGGAGTAGCTGTCATTCCCAACAAAAATTTTGGAGTAAAATGTTCTAAAATTCTCTGGTAGGATGCAGCTCCTGCTCTATGTGTTTCATCAATTACAATGTAGTCGAAATGGGTTTTGTCAAATTGTACTAAATTCTCATGTTTTGAAATGGTTTGAACAGTTGAAAAAACGAAATCAGTCTCCAGGCCTTTGTTATTTCCTGTATACAGCCCCATAGTTTTAGATTCTCCAAAGATGCTTTTAAAGGTTTTCATAGCTGCTTTGGTTATGTTCTCACGGTGTACTATAAACAGAAACTTTTTAGGATTGACTTTCTTGACATCGAAAGCAGAAAGATAGGTTTTACCTGTACCTGTGGCAGAAATCAGCAAGGCTTTTGTTTTACCGTTTGACCTTAATTTTTCAATGTTCTCCAAAGCTTCAATTTGCATAGCGTTTGGAGCAATTACCTTAGTAGAATTTAATTCTTCTCTGATTTCAAAATTGAGTTGGACATTTTTTTTATAGATAGTTTCATATCTCTCGATAAACTTGTTATCAACTGAAGTTGCATTTTCAAATTCTGTCGAAAACGCATTTATTGCTTCATGAATGATATGACTCAAAGGAGTAGCTGAAACTTTAAGATTCCACTCTTTGTTGGAACACAAGGCTGTAGCAGTGAGATTACTACTGCCAATAATTAAATTATAGATATTTCCTTTTTTGAATAAATAACCTTTAGAATGAAAATCACCTTGGGTGACTATTCTTAGGTCAATGTTTTTAAACTGTAAAAGTCTTTTTAGAGCTTCGGGCTGGGTGAAATTAAGATATTGAGACACTAAAACTTTACCTTTTATTCCCCTTTTTTCTAATTCGCGAAAAGAGTCAATTAAAGTTGCTACTCCACTAGTAGTTACAAATGCTACCGAGAACCAAAACTCATCATTTCCATCTAGATCCCTTAGTTCTTTTAGTAATGTAGTTAAGACTTTTTTACCTTGTAATTTGTCATTAGTAAGTAATTGAGGTAAGTATTCATTGTTTGAATGAATACTTCTGTCAATAAACCCAGTAGTAAAGCTTTGTAGTAAATGTTCTTTTATTAAATCCATTTCTACAATGCTATTAGTTTATCCACAATTGGAATGTCAGCTGCCGCCCAGTCAAGAGATTTAAGGTCTGCCTTATTTAACCATTTGAAGTCAATATGTTCAGACAACTCAATACTTGGATTATCGCAAGAACAGATAAAACTATGCATAGTTAAAATAAAATCAGGATACTCATGGTTGACAGTGAGAAATTGTGAATCAATCGATATTTCAAGGCTTAATTCCTCTAGGATTTCTCTTTTTATAGCAGCCTCATTCGTTTCTCCAGATTCCACTTTACCGCCTGGAAATTCATATTTGAAGGCTATGTAGTTGTATTTGTTATCACCGCGTTGGACACAAAGAATTTTATTGTTATGGAAGATAACTGCCGCTACGACTTCTACTTTTTTCATTGGACGACTCTTAATTTTCAAATTTAGGGAAAAAAGTGAGGTATCAGAAAATTACTGATTATTGTTTTTATTACTAAGTTAAGAAATTAGGATTATTTGTAAGCCTACAATTGTAAGCACAAACCCTCTTTATTCCCAAAATTTATGAACAATGCCCTTCGACCCTTCGACCCTTCGACTGCGCTCAGGGCAGGCGAGCTCAGGTTGACAATCGTTTTTCCAATTGGCTTCAGTTATTCCGAACAAAAAACCCCAACGTTTCCGTCGGGGTTTAAAAAAACTACTTATTCAACTAACCCAATTTATTTTATCAGTAATTTTTTGGTGATGCCCTCGGCTGTTTTGACCAAGTAGAGGCCTGCCGCCCAGTTGTGGGTGTTGAGGGTTTGTGCTGCTTTTTGTGACAGTAGTAGCTTACCGCTTAGGTCGTACACTTCGATATCGGCTGCGCGGTTAAAATACACCAAGCCGTTGTTTTCGCTTGGGTTTGGGAACATAGCAAAGGTATTCGCAGGTTGGTTAACCTCCGGTGTGGAAAGGTTGGTGGTGTTCACTTCAAAAATAGTAATAGTCCCGCTGATTTCGTTGGCTACTAAAATATAGGGCAAACCGGTTGGACTGTTTTCAGGGGCTACATAGGTAATGCCTTCCGGACCGTGGTCTCCGCTGTAGGCCGAGGTACTGCGACTGTTTTTATAATCGGTAAAAGTCGGATTGTTGGGGTCGGTTATATTGTACACCATCACACCGCCTATGCGTTCTAAGGAAATAAACGCAAAGGTTTGTCCGCCTATAGTGGCTAAGGTTACGCCTTCGGCTTCCGGTCCTTTGGCACGGCTTCTGCCTTTTGGGGTGTTGTTTTCGTGGTCGGCATTAAAAAGGGTTGGGTAATTGGCGGCAGTGTACCTTTCAAAATCGTCGCCACTGTCGTACACCAACTGTTGGGTATTGGCATTGAAAATAGAGAAGGAACGCGAACCCACGGCATGGATGGCTTCAAACTCACTGTCGGCATCTGTATTGCCGTTGAGGTTGGTTACACGGTAACGCCCCATATTGTAGGATTGTTTTAACACGGCAGCATTGGGGAATATGGCAGGGTCTAACACATAACCGGCTGCGCCTACAGTGGTTCTTTCGTTTAAACCGTCGTACTCTTTTTCGTCACCTTCGTTAGCGGTTACCAAATAGGTGTTGCCACCAACCGTATAGTTAGCAATGGCATCCGGAATGTAGTAGGCGTTGATAGGCCAGTTGGCAATAAGCACTTGACCGTTGTTATCGGAGATGTCGAAACCGTTGCCCGGGATGCTGACGTCTTTGGTGCCTAAAGCCCAAACACCGGTAATGATAGTGTTGCTTAGGTTGATTTCGGCTACCGCGTTGTTTTCTTGTAGGGTTACCCAAGCTTTTTGGGAATCCGAACTAATGGTGATGTATTCCGGCTCGAAGTCTTGCGACAAAGTACTCGTCGCTTTTAATTTTCTAACACCCGAAGCGATTAAAGCGGTTTCCTGTGCGTTGAAAGCCGTAAACAACAAAGTAGTCACATTGGCTTGACTTAACGAAGCGATGCCACCCGAAATATCAATGATGCTTACCGAACCTTCCGGATCTGTGGTATAAGCGGTGTTCGGTTGGCCTTCGTTGGCGGTTAAGACTTTAGTGCCATCGGGCGAAAAGGTAATCATATCGGGCAAAGCGCCTACGGTAACTTGGTTTAAGAAAGTACCGTTGGTATCGAAAAACACTACAGAACCGTTTAAGGTTTCATCGGCATTGGGCGAGGCTACGGCTACTACGCCATTTTTTACGGCTACACTGGTTACACCGCCGTAAACATTCATATTGATCGAGTTGACTACGGAAGGCGCTGTAGGGTCGGCAAAGTTGATGATGTCTAAAAATCCGGCTACGGCACTGGTGGTGAACAATCTTTGGGAAGCGGCATCATGTACTACAATTTCGCAAGTACTGCTATTGCTGCCCGAAGGATCAAAACTACCGATGTAATTCAACTCGATTTCTTCGCTGGCCACAGGTGCCAAACGGTCGTTATCGATAATGTAAATCGTAGCCATAGTATTTCCGGTAAGCGTTACCCCAACAGGATTTTCTAAGCTCACTACAAAATATTCGGCTTGTTGTTCTTCCAGCGTATCGTCAACAATCGGGATGCTGAGGGTTTGGGTTAAAGCACTGCTGCTATTGAAGTTGAGTGTTTGCGTGGTCCATGTGAAATCGGCTGCATTGGCAGTACTAAACGGGGCTGTTTTAACCACTACCTCTACCGAACCGGTTTGCGGATTGGTTAAATTAATGGTAAGAGATGCGGTTCCGGCATTTTCGTTTACGGTGATAAAATTGGAGGCTAAAGCAGCGGTAGCATTACCTGTTGTAAAAGTAACCGCAGTTGTAGCTGTGATAGCATTGTTGTTTACATCTTCAATAGTGTTAGGCAACAACGCCAAGTAATAGGTTTGGCTGTTGTTTAAAGCAGCAGCTGGAACTACAGTTATAGTGTTGCCGTTTACGATAGTGGTAAAAGGCACATTGCTGCCCGAGGCATTGCCGAGTTTGAAAGCGATTAAGGCAGCGGCATTACTGTTGTTTAGGGCTGAGTTGTCAACCAAGCGAACGGCTTCGTTGAAAGTGAGGGTTGGGTTTACAGTAGCCGCTACATTTACTGCACCATCGGCCGGAACAAAAAGCGTTACGGGAGCCGTTGTATCGGGCGCTCCGGAAGGGTTGCCTTCCAGGGTAAAATTGTCAAAGCGATTGTTGCCTACAGTACCGCCTGAACCTTGTAAAAACTCCACTTTCAGTTTAAAGTTCGGATTATTATCGGTAGTAGGAATAGCGGTGAAGTCGAGTGTCGCTAAGGCAGGATCACCGTTGTTGGGAATGATGTTGGTTAAGAAAGTATAAGTATTGCCATCGGTGCTGTAAGACCATACTTGAGTTCCTGCTCCTGAGCCCGAGCGGCGGGTAGCAAATTTTACAATCACGTCTTCAAAACCTGTGGTGGGCAAGGCAAATTCTAACGCACCGCCAATGGGGTCGTTGAAGCGCAAGTGCGAACCCGAAGCATCGCCGTTACGGGCATTGAGGTTTTGTACGTTAAAGTTTTGTCCGGTTCCGCCGGCAAAATCAATGGTGCTGATGCCTCCCGCAATGGCAGTAAGGGTAGCGCCACCAAGGGTTTGAGAGGGATTAGTAATGGTAGTTACCGAAGTGTTGTTGTTGAAATTCCAATAGTGTACTAAAGTTTGACCGAAGGAAAAATTGGTCAGTAAAAACAGTATGGTAAAAATCAACAATCTTTGGGCGTAGTTGTGGTTCATAGTTGTTTTGTTTTTGATTGATGCAAAGCTCTTCTTACAGTGTTAATTGGTGATTAAGTCAATGACATTGGTTTATTAAGAAGTGGTGGCGGAAGTTTTATTTTTTGTTACCAAAATGAGTTGGTGTTTTCAATTTCTTAATGTTGCGATTCCCGCCTGCGCGGGAATGACAATTGAGGAAACAACAAAAAACCCCAACGTTTCCGTTAGGGTTTCTAATCAAATTAAGTGGTAATTGTTACCAAATCTTCACGCGTTGTTCAGGCGCTAAGTACAACGAATCGCCCGGTTTTACGTTAAACGCTTCGTAAAATTCCGGTACGTTGCGTATGGTACCGTTCACACGGAACAAGGCCGGTGAATGTGGGTCGTTGGCAATTTGACTGCGTAACGCTTCCTCGCGGATTTTCTCAGCCCATACTTGTCCCCAGCCCAAGAACACGCGTTGCATACCGGTAAAGCCGTCCATTACCGGTGCTTCTTTGCCGTTTAATGTAGCTTTGTAGGCTTTGATGGCAATGCTTAGTCCGCCCAAGTCGCCTATGTTTTCGCCTAGGGTAAATTCGCCGTTCACATTTAAATCAGGGAAGGCTTTAAAGCTGTTGTATTGTGCTACCAAAGCCGAAGTTCTCTTTTTAAAGGCGGCTAAGTCCTGTGGTGTCCACCAGTTTTTCATGGTTCCGGTCCCGTCGAAGGCACTACCTTGGTCGTCAAAACCGTGACCAATTTCGTGTCCGATTACGGCTCCGATGCCACCGTAGTTTACCGCATCGTCTGCATTTAAATCAAAGAAAGGAGGTTTTAAAATGGCAGCCGGGAATACAATTTCGT
>Ga0208243_1000438_pt1 | contig 23841 bp, 17 predicted proteins | sample Subbio2Aug_QV12A_FD_184826 | JGI IMG/M metagenome (GOLD analysis project Ga0208243, IMG submission 184826) | Serpentinite rock and fluid subsurface biosphere microbial communities from McLaughlin Reserve, California, USA - CR12Aug_QV12A (SPAdes) | ecosystem: Environmental > Terrestrial > Deep... | reverse complement strand
TCTGGCAACAGCCGGTCTAGATAGATGATCGTCCAAGACAGAACTCGGCTTATAGACCCACTCGCAATAAACATGTAAAACACTAGCTAAAGGGCTGGTGTTTTTGCTTTTTTTGACCGACCCACTTTCTCATACCTGATCCATCTATATCCGAGGACAGTGTTTTTATAAAAGTGAATAAGAATTACTGGACAAGGTGGAAAGAAATCAGCGGAATACGAAATAATAGATCTTTAGCATTTTTTAATAAAATTTTATGCTACTATATAGATCAAGACTTGTCAATAAATATATTGAAAAAATTAGGACAAAGTATATAGTTAGTGATATAATTTAAATTAAAGTGGACCATTTGAGAGGAAGTGAATGGAGAAAGATGTCACAATATACATCCATTTTAAAGTCAAGACCTTACTTGTATCTAGAACTTAAAAAGGCTTCATTATTGAAAATTAAAGGATTTGGTGAAGAAGATATAAAAACTAAGGCAATAGAGGAGAATATCTTCTCTGTTAACACTGAAGCCCGAAAAAGAGAAATTGCTTCAACAGTTATCAATAGAATTGAAGGATTAGATCATTATATTTTAGATAAAATTGCAAATGGCAGTTTGCAAACAAGTAAGCAATTAGCCATATTTAGTATTCTTAAAACGGATAGATTATTCTTTGAGTTCATGAAGGAGGTCTATCGAGAAAAAATACTACTTAAGGATTTTATCATAACCGATAAAGACTTTAATGTTTTTTTTAGAAGAAAGGCTGAACAAAGTAGTCAAATAGCAGAGTGGAAGGATTATACATTCTATAAGTTAAAACAAGTTTATAAAAGGGTTTTAACTGAAGCCGGCTTTATTAAGAATTCTAAAAAAGAAGTCGAAATTATACCTCAAATAATGGAGGAGGAAGTTGTTTTATACTTGAAGAATATAGGAGATACGCCATATATAGAAGTAATGTTAGGAGAGATGTAGATGCAAATATATGAGAGATTAGATAAAATTCTTCCTAGATTACAGGAAAAACATTTTAGAGAAAATAAAGGGTTAGGAAATGAAATAGGTTTTTATATATTTGACTATGATCCTTCAGATGAATTGATTGTTAGAGAACATATCAAATTTCTAAAGCAGAAGATCAACAATGAGAATTCTGAGATGCAAATCAAAGAATTTGATTTATATGAGATTATTTTAGAGATACTGGAACAAAAGGGTTACTTATCAAAAGTGTTTGAAATGGAAAATCAGAAGGGAACCGAATATATAATCAACGCTGTAAAGAAAACCCTACGGCTTACACAAAATAATGACTTGATGGTTGAATATATAAGAGATAGAGTAAATTGCAATGATATTGTATTTCTAACTGGAGTAGGTAAAGCATGGCCTATTATAAGGTCCCACACGATTTTAAACACTTTACATTCAGTAATAGAGCATGTTCCTCTTGTTATGTTCTTTCCGGGAATATACGATGGCTTAGAGTTAAAATTGTTTGGTGAAATAAAGGATGATAATTACTATAGAGCATTTAAGTTGATTGAGAGATAGAGGGAAAGGGAGAGATTTTATGCAACTTAGAAGGATGTTTTATAGAGAAATTGATAGAGATATTAAAGGCGTTATTAAGATTGGCCAAGAGGATGATGTAAATGTATATCAAGAACTTGAAGAATATGTAGTCACTAGAGAGTTATCAAAGCACTTTAGTGAACTCTTTGAAGCATATAAGAAGGGAGTCAACAGCCATACAGATAAGATGGGCGTTTGGATATCAGGGTTCTTTGGATCGGGTAAGTCTCACTTTTTAAAGATATTATCTTACTTACTAGAAAACAAAATGGTGAAAGGGAAAAGAGCCATTTCATACTTTGATGACAAGTTAGAGGATTCCATGGTGCTGGCGGATATCAAGATGGCCGGTGATACTAGTACTGATGTAGTTCTCTTTAATATAGATTCTAAGTCAGACTCTACCTCGAAAGCAAATAAAGACGCTATTGTGAAGGTTTTTATGAAGGTATTCAATGAAATGCAGGGATTTTGTGCTGCCTTACCTTGGGTGGCAGAACTAGAACGACAATTAGTAAAAGATTGTACATATGAAGTTTTTAAAACAAAGTTTGAAGAATTATCAGGAAACAAGTGGACCGAGGCTAGAGAGGATTTTTATTTTGAAGAAGATAGTATTGTAAAAGCCCTAGCAGTAACAACAAAAATGAGTGAAGATGCTGCTAGAAATTGGTATACCAAAGCAGAAGAAAGTTATTCCCTCAGTATAGAGAAATTTGCTAACAGGGTAAAAGAATATATTGAGTCAAAAGGAAACAATCATCATGTTGTATTTTTGGTAGATGAAATTGGCCAATACATTGGAGATGATGTGGGCCTTATGCTGAATTTACAAACAGTAGTAGAGGACTTAGGTACTTATTGTGGGGGGAGCGCATGGGTCATAGTCACTTCTCAACAGGATATAGACTCTATTACTAAAGTAAAGGGCAATGACTTCTCCAAAATCCAAGGAAGGTTTAATACTAGACTAAATCTATCCTCTGCCAATGTTGATGAAGTAATCAAAAGAAGGATACTTCGTAAAAGTGATGTTGCAAGAGATACACTAAAACTCCTATACCAAAATAAAGAAGCCATACTAAAAAATTTAATTACCTTTTCTGCTGATACAGCAGAGATGAAAACCTATAAAACAGAAGAAGATTTTGTAGCGGTGTATCCTTTTATACCTTATCAATTTCATTTATTGCAATCTGTATTTACAGGGATAAGGCTACATGGTGCCAGTGGTAAACATCTATCTGAAGGGGAGAGATCTCTACTAAGTGCCTTCCAAGAGTCTGCTATTATCTATGCTGATAAAGAATCAGGAGCCCTAGTACCATTTGCAACCTTCTACGAAACCGTAGAAGCATTTCTAGATTCAAATATCAGAACAGTTATAATAAGGGCCGAAGACAATGACCGCCTTACTAAAGAAGACGTAGAAGTGTTGAAGGTATTGTTTATGATTAAGTATGTAAAAGAGATGCCATCAAACATCGAAAACATAGCCACTTTAATGGTAAATCACATTGATAATGATAAGATAGAACTTAAAAGACAAATTGAAGAATCTCTAAAAAGACTTATAAAAGAAACCTTAATTCAGAAGAATGGAAATGAGTATATTTTCCTTACCCATGAAGAACAGGATGTTAATAAAGAGATTCAAAACATTCCAATTGATATGAGTGAGACGATACTAAAAATTGGGGAAGAAATCTTTGAAGGAATTTATGACGAAAAGAAATATAGATACAACGCTAGATATCATTTTGACTTCAATAAGGTTATAGATGATAGGTTCCTGTCACCTCAAAAAAGCGAAATTGGCCTTAAAGTGATTACTCCTTATTTTGATACAGGAGTAGAATTAAGAGACCAAGAGTTGAAAATGATGGCTGCAAGGGAGAATAACTTAATAGTAAAATTGCCTATGGACACTACCTTTCTTGAGGAAATGGAGGAAGTCTTAAAAATCCAAACCTACTTGTTAAGAAAGGGTGGATCATCATCCACTTCTGAAATTGAGGAAATAAAGATTAGAAAATCCAGAGAGGTAGCAGAAAGGAAAGAAAGAGTAAAAACTTTGTTAATCGAAGCATTAAAGGGAGCAGATATCTATGCCAATTCACTGAAGTTAGATATAAAGGCTAAAAACCCTGTTGAGAGGATCAATGAAGGATTTAAATTGCTGATAGAGAGTATGTACAATAAGTTAAACTATATAACTAATTTTATAGAGAGCAATAAAGATCTGAATGATATATTACTTGAAGATAATATGCAAGTAAAACTTATAGATGATGTGCCTAACAAACTTGCAGCAGATGAGATAGATGGATATATCACAAGAAATACAGAAAGAAATATTCCAATGACTATAAAGTCTATTATAACACTATATGCTAAGGCACCTTATGGATGGAAGGACTTGGATATTATTGGTATTGTACTTAGACTGTTTAAGGTGCAGGAGATTAAGTTGCAACTAGGAAACGAATATTTAAATTCATCCGACAAAGACTTAATCAACTATTTAACCAAAAGGGACCACCAAGATAGATTGATTACAAAAAAGAGAACAAAGACTCCTGCAAAGTATATTAGTAATGTAAAGAATCTAGCCAAAGAAGTATTTGGATTTAGTGCAGTACCAAGCGATGAAGATGGACTCATGGATAGATTTAAAAAATTATGTGAGAATGAGTTAAAAATGAGAAGTATAGATACAAATGATTATGGTATTTATTTCCTATTGGAGGAATACAAAAACCACAAGTTGTACCCCGGAAAAGATGTATTAGAAAGAGGGCAAAAATTCTTTGAAGAAATTATAAAGATTAAAGATGCTAAAGAGTTTTATGAGAGAATATATGAATTACAAGAAGACTTATTAGATTATGAAGAAGATGTCTTTGATGTAAAAAAGTTTTTCAAGAATCAGAAGGATCAATTTGACAAGGCTGCCCATAAGTTGGAGATTTATGATAAGAATAAGACCTATGTAGTAGATAAGGATACCATTAAGATTGTTGAAGAAATTCAAAGCATTGTGAAATCTAAGCAGCCTTATTCTGAAATCCATAGGCTCCCAAATTTAGTTGAGGAATTTATAAATAAATTTGGAGAGTTACTAGAAGAAGAATGCAAACCAGTAAGAACTGTTATAGAGAGTGATTCTAAAAGAGTGCTAGATGAACTTGAGTTATATGACTTTAGAGAAGAATTGAGAGGTAAATTTAAAACAAGGTTTGACAATTTATTAAGTCGTTTAGATAGTGCCAATAATTTTTATGAAGCCATTGCGATGAAGGAAGAATCTGATAGATTAAAGATTCGTTGCTTTGATGAAATTGAAAAAGAAAAAATTAGAAGAAAACCAAAACTGGAAGAAAAACTGCCAGAGGTATTTCATGATGATAAGCCTCAAGAGGTCTATAAAGTTAAAAGGGTTAAAAATATCAGCATAGCCAACATATTACATGGTGCAAAGGTAATCGAAACCGAGGAAGATATAGAAGAAGTTGTGCAACAAATTAGAAAGAGACTAAAAGAGCAGTTATGTGATGATACAAAACTGAAACTAATCTAAGAATTAGGGGGAAACACAAGTGAATAAAACTGCTATAAAGAACTTTGCTGTAAGAGCGAGAAACAGACTTATTGAAGATATTACCCAAAAGTCATATGAGTTAGGCATATCAAAAAATGAGATAAAGGATATCGAAACCTTTGAAGGTGGGTTTAAAATCAGAGGCTTGGATAATAGTAAGACCTATAAAAAATATGAAATAAAACAAAGAGAAAAATTAATCTCAAATATAAAAGAAAAGGGATTCGAGCAAGTAATAGAAGAAGTCGCCTATACATGGTTTAATAGATTCATTGCCCTCCGTTTTATGGAGGTCAATGAATACCTACCAACAGGGGTAAGGGTATTGTCTTCTATAGAAAAAGGAAAAACAGAACCAGACATCATAAAGGAAGTATCGAATATTGACTTAGATATTGATAAAGAACTTATATATAAACTAATAGATGAAAACAATACAGAGGATTTGTATAAGTATTTAATCGTTAAGCAGTGTAATCAATTAGGTGAAATTATGCCTATGGTATTTGAGGAAATATCCGATTATACAGAACTTCTTTTGCCAGATAATTTACTCGCAGAAGGGTCTGTAGTAAGGGATTTAGTAGATTCAATTGAAGAGGATGATTATAAAGATCAAGTTGAAATTATCGGTTGGATGTATCAATACTACATCTCTGAAAAAAAAGATGAAGTATTTGCTGACTTAAAGAAAAATAAAAAGATTACGAAAGAGAACATTCCTGCTGCAACGCAATTGTTTACACCAAAGTGGATAGTAAAATACATGGTAGAGAATTCATTAGGTAGGCTTTGGTTAGAATCTCATCCAGATGAAGAACTAAAAGCCCAGTGGAAGTATTATTTGGAGGAAGCAGAGCAAGACCCCGAGGTTCAGAAAAAATTAAATGAATTAAAAAATCCAAATCTAAATCCTGAGGATATAAAGGTGCTAGACCCTGCTATGGGCTCAGGACATATTCTTGTCTATGCCTTTGATGTCCTGTATGATATTTACTTAAAAGCAAACTATTCAGAACGAGATATACCACAATTAATATTAGAGAAAAATCTATATGGGTTAGATATTGATGATAGAGCAGGGCAACTAGCGGCCTTTACCTTAATGATGAAGGCCAGAAGTAAAAACAGAAGGATATTTAGAAAAAGAGTAGAGTTAAATGTTTGCTCGATCCAGGAAAGTAATGGAATTCCTAAAGAAGCAATCGAGTATCTAGTTAGCCCTAAAAAAACAGAAATAGAAAAGACCGTTCATAAAGAGGATGTCGTCGATTATCTAATTGATGTATTCAAAGATGCAAAAGAATATGGATCAATATTAGATGTAAAGAAGGTTGATTTTGATGCAATTGAGAGAAGGCTAGTAGAAATAAGAGATGGAGAAACAATAGATTTATTTGAGTTGCAGTATAAAGAAATTATACTAGAGAAGTTATCTCCACTTATTAAACAAGCAAAAATTATGAGTCAAAAATATATGGTTGTTTCAACTAATCCTCCTTATATGGGGATTAGAAAAGGAATGAATTCAAATTTGATCAGATTTGTGGAGGAAAAGTATCCAAATTCAAAGTATGATTTATTTTCAGTTTTCATTAGTAATTGCATTAAATATGGCGAAGAAAATGCTTTGATTTCAATGATTACACAGCATGCATGGATGTTTTTATCTAGTTTTGAAGAAATGAGAACTGAAGTTAATTCCTACAAAACAATACATTCAATGATTCACTTAGGTGCAAGAGCATTTGAAGAAATTGGGGGAGAGGTAGTTCAAACAACAAGTTTTATTATATTAAATAATAAGATAAACAACTATAATGGATTATATTTTAGACTAATTGACTTTAATAATGCCAAAGAAAAAGAAATAAACTTTTTAAACAACAGAGAAAAATATAGATCAACTCAAGAAAGATTTGAGAATTTACCGGGAAATGTGTTTGCATACTGGATGACAAATAAAATGGAAAAGGTATACGAATCGGCGGTTAAGTTGTCAGAAATATCTGTACCCAGGCAAGGAATGGCAACTACAGATAATAAAAGATTTTTACGACTATGGTATGAAGTAGAGAGAAATAAACTCGGATTAAATATTAGAAGCATTGAGGAATCAGTTCAGAGTAAAAAAAAGTGGTTTCCTTACAATAAAGGAGGAGAATTTAGAAAATGGTATGGTAATAATGAATATGTAGTGAATTGGGAGAATGATGGAAGGGAAGTAAAAGAACTTGCTACTCAAAAATATAAAAGTTACACTAGAGCCATTACCAATATACAATATTTCTTTAAGGAATCAATAACATGGTCTTTTATTAGTTCTGGTAATTTTGGAGTAAGATATTCTACACCGGGATTTATTTTTGATGTAGGAGGATCGTCTATATTTCCAGATGAAAAAAGTATACCCTATTTACTAGGATTCTTGTGCACAAAACTTTCTACTGCTTACATGGCTATTTATAATCCTACACTGAATTTCCAAGTAGGGAACATAGCCAATTTACCGATTATAATAAATGATGATTATGTTACTAAAAAGCAGATAGAATTTTTAGTAATGAAAAATATTGAAATTGCAAAGAACGATTGGGACTCTTGTGAAACATCATGGGATTTTAAAAAACATCCATTATTATATTCTTCATTAAAGAATAATCTAGACTCAAATAAGATTGCTATAGCCTTTAATACATGGTCACATTTTACATATGAACAATTTGAACAACTAAAATCAAATGAAGAAGAACTTAATAGAAATTTCATAGATATCTACGGACTCCAAGATGAACTTACACCTGAAGTAGAAGATAAAGATATAACAATTAGAAAAGCAGATAGAGAAAGAGATATTAAATCTTTCATTTCCTTCGCAGTGGGTTGTATGTTTGGCCGTTATTCCTTAGATGAAGAAGGATTGATTTATGCAGGTGGAGAGTTTGATATTGATAGATATAGAAAATTTCTTCCTACTAAAGACAATGTTCTTGTTATAGCAGATGATGATTACTTTGAAGATGATATTGTAAATCGTTTTGTAGAATTTGTTAAGGTGACCTTTGGAGAAAAGACACTAGAAGAAAACCTTGATTACATCTCAGAAACTTTGAGCAAAAAGTCTAATGAAACTTCAAGACAGACTATAAGAAGATATTTCCTAAAAGATTACTATACTGACCATGTAAAGACTTATAGTAAAAGACCTATTTACTGGCTATTTGATAGTGGTAAGCAAAATGGTTTTAAAGCCCTTATCTATATGCACAGATATGATGTATCGTCTATAGCAAGAGTAAGAACAGATTATCTCCATAAATTACAAAAGAAGTATGAAGCAGAAGTAAAAAGATTAGATATTCTTCTTGAATCTGACTTATCTGCAAGAGATAAGGCTGCTGCTATGAAGAAGAAGGATAATATCAATAAACAAATACTAGAATGTTTGACTTATGATCAGGTGATAGCCCATGTTGCCAATCAGAAGATAGATATAGACTTAGACGACGGAGTAGCGGTTAATTATGATAAATTCCAAGGAGTAAGGATCCCTCAAGGTGAAGGAAAGAAACCCTTAACAGCCAATCTTCTATCGAAAATATAATTAGGGAGGTGGGACATTGAAATACATAAAGTTTCTAAATATAACAAGTTTTAGGGGTATTAGAGAATTAGAATTACTTGATTTAGGTGAGGTTAATATTTTAGTTGGAGAAAACAATTCGGGCAAGACGTCTATATTGGAAGCCATAGGGATTATGGAGAATCCTACTGAGTTAGGTAGTATAATACGAATTGGTAGAAAGAGAGAAATATTTAATAACCAGAGTTCTCCTTATACAATCTTTAAAAACATATTGAATGCATCTACTAAAAGTGTGTGCATTTCGGGGAATGTTAAAGGAAAAAGACTAAATATAGGTATTGATGGTAAGTCAGTTTCCTTGTTAACTGAAGAAGCCTATTCGCAAGTAGTTGAAGGATTTCAAGGTAAAATAAATGTTAATTATGGAGAACATTTAATATCAGAGGATATAACTATTTTCCAGAACGATAATGACTTTATAATGGGTAGCAATTCAAGCAGAAAATGGTGTTTTGTTAATTGATGAAGTTGAAACTGCTATTCATATTGATGCTTTAGTGGATGTATTTGAATAAAGTAAAAGGTTGGAAGTTTCACGGAAAAAAGGATAAGCGGAAAGTTATAATTCCTATAAGAAATAATGAGAATGAAGAAGTAAAATGGTATAGTTTAGGTGAGGATATATTATCTATATGGGGAATTGGAGGAAAGAGCAACTTTAAGTATGCTATCGAGCAGATTCTAAGAATTAATGAATTAGCTGATAAGGAAGATGTATTTAATAAGGTAATACTTTTAACAGACAGAGATGACTCATTAAGCGATGAAGATGTACTGCGTGAATTAAGTAGATACTTTGGAGAAGTGAACTTACAAAACAATGAGTGGGCTGATAAAGAGTATATCAATGAGTTTAAAGAGACTGTCAATATTAAGATTCTTCCTGTAATTATACCCTTTGATAAGACTGGAGCATTAGAAACATTTTTATTAGATGCAATCTGTGAAATGGGGGAAGAAGAAAAGCAAATAGTTGATAAGAGCAAAGACTTTATTTCAGACATTAACCTAGTGAATTACCTGAACACAGAGAGGCTAAAAGTAAAAGGGGAACTGGCAGTCACCCTTGGAAGGATGTTCCCTCAAAGGACCTTTACGTCAATTGATGCTATGCTAAAAAACATTAACTGGGAAGCATACAAAACCATTCAAGAAGGATTTAGACGGTTGGAAGAAATATAAAATAAGCAGGTGGGTCAATGAATTTAACTGAGATAAAAAAGATACTGGAAGAAAACTTAAACAAAGAATCTTCTGATGGCAGAAAAAGAAATATCATATTCTGGTATGATGAAGAATCAGAATTTGTAGAGGATATTAAAGATTTGAAACTAGATAATACTAAGATTTTACACCTTAGTCAAAATAATAGTTTTTATATAAAGTATTTGCTTGAAAAAGAAGATACAGATTCAAATTATTTGGTGTATTCTCCTACTGCCAAACCTTTGGCGAGGCAGAATTGGCTCTTAGATATTGAAAGATATAGTGGTGCATTTTCAACAGATAAAGCAACAGTTATAATGAGAGACCTTGGAGTTAGAGATGAGACTTTAAGAAGTGTATTTAAGAAATATATAAGATTCTTTGGTAACAAAGAAAGATATAAGAAATTTGCATCCTACAATATTGGGGAGTTTTCAGAAGAAAAAGTTAGTATTGCCGTGTTGTCTAGTCTTTGCAAATTGCCAATGTCAGATTTTGAGTTGGTTGTTAAAACCATTTTGATGGAAGAAATAAAAGACGAAAACAAGTATGTTGATGAAATTAATAAATTCGGTGACATTAATACCTTCTGGAATCTAGTTGAGAAAAAATATGGATATCATTTAGAAGAAAAAAATTTAGAACAATTAATGATCATGTTCTTAATAACGAATCTTAGTTATAACCTTGAAACAAAACTGCCCAGCACATGGGAAAAGTTTTTATCTTCAAAAAAAGCAGATACTATCGTATTTATCAATCATTTTATGAACCATTCAGTGGACCGTACAGTATATGATATACTGGCAAATCAGATAGAGAAAAAGTTGAACTTAAAGGAGTATTTGAGAAAGTGGGATATAGAGGATTATATCTTATGTGATACATTCAAGGCTTTTGATGAAGAGATTATCTTTTGGCTGATATCAAACCTAGTTGAAAATATAGGTGAGTTTGAGAAGTATAGAAAAATTATTAATAGAAGAAGAACGACACATTGGTTCAATAGATTGAGCAATGAATATGAGGCCATTTACTTCGCAATGGAGATTTTGAGGCTAGAGCAAGAATTACAGAAAACGATAAAAGGCTCCAGTGCTTATGAAATAATAGAGAACTATACAAAGTCCTATTATCTGTTTGATTATTTCTATAGAAAATTTTATTTATCATATGACAAGATTGACAACAAAGATCAATACTCTAAATTGGCGGAAGTAATTGAGAATACATATACCCATTGGTACCTAGAAGACTTGTCACTGAAATGGTCTAGTATAATTGAAGACGAACTAATCGATGATATAAGAATTAATGGTCTTGTTAAGCAGCAGGAGTTTTATAACCATTATATTTATCCTCATATAAGAAATGATGAAAGAGTATTTGTTATTATATCCGATGCATTCAGATATGAGGCTGCTAAGGAGTTTACAGATATTTTAAATAAAGAAAGGCGGGGGAAGGCTGAACTAGCCTATATGCAAGGGGTAGTCCCTTCCTATACGAAACTAGGCATGGCGAGTTTACTGCCCCATAAAAAGATTGAAGTAAATGAAAAGGCAGAGATTATTGTTGACGGCAGTAACTCTTTGGGAACCGAGAATAGACAAAAAATACTCTCTAAGCATTCAACTGATGTAGTTGCTATCACATATAATGACATGAAGGATATGAAAAGACCTGAATACAAAGATATATTCGATGGAAAGAAATTGGTATATATATACCACAATGTCATTGATGCTATTGGTGATAAGGCTGCAACGGAAAGGGATGTTTTTGATGCAGTAGAAAGAACCTTTGAAGATTTAAAAAATCTTATTAAAAATCTTGTGAATAATGTAAGTGCTACAAATATTTATATAACAGCAGATCATGGATTTATTTATAGAAGATCTAATCTACAGGAATACGATAAGATTAGTAAGGCTGATGTAAAAGCAGCTGATGAAGGTAGAAGATTTATCCTAACAGAAGATAAGAAAGAAGATCAGGGCATCTTAACACTACCAATGAACTATTTGCTAGGAGAGGATGCCAAACTAAATGCAATTATTCCTAAAGGGGTTACTAGATTTAAAGTACAAGGGACAGGGGCCAACTATGTACATGGAGGGATTTCTCCTCAAGAAATTGTAATACCGGTAGTGAAGTTTAAAAACATTAGAAAAGATGAATTCAAATCCTCTAAAGTTGAAGTAAAACTAACAAATATATCGAGAAAGATTACAAATAGAATTACATATTTGGAATTCTTCCAAGCAGAGAAAGTAGAGGATAAGAAGATACCAATGACCCTGAAACTTTATTTTGAAGATGAAGAAGGTAATCGAATATCTAATGAAAATATTATTATTGCAGACAGCAGGTCAATAAAACCGGAAGAGCGTTCATTTAGAGAAAAGTTTACATTAAAAGATCAACCTTATGATAAGGCAAAGAAGTATTATTTGGTAATGGAAGATGAGGATGAGACTGTAGAAAAAATCTATGACAAAGTAGCATTTATGATTGATTTGGCTATTGTGAACGACTTTGGTTTTTAGGAACTTTGTACGACCAGATGAGGCAGAGAAAGTTAAATCTAAAATTAGAGAGTTAGGACAGTATACAGTTATTGATAAAATAGCTGTAAAACTTAACGAAAAAAAGGACTACTATGAAGCGGAATTCTCCAACCTAGGACTGAAGGGTGTAACTGTTGCTAATTTATTCTATAACATGGCTAGCAAAAAGGTAGGATTAGTTGGTCTTTGGGATGCTGTTGCTTTCGATGAAGTAGCAGGAATTACATTTAAGGATAAAGATGGCATACAAATTATGAAAGATTACATGGCTTCTGGTTCTTTTGCTAGGGGTAGAGAAGAAAAGAATGCTTCTGCATCTATGGTTTTTGTTGGAAATATTAATAAAAGCGTGGATGTGTTATTAAAAACTTTACATCTCTTTATTCATTTCCTGAAGCAATGGAAGTATCTTGATAAAAGCATGTTGGAGTTAGATATATTAAGAGCTAGAAAAGGCAGAAAACTCTTAAATATCAAATTATAATTGAAAATGACTAAAATTTTAACATATAATACTAATAGATATCTATTCCATAAAATCAATACTTATAATAAGACTAGGTTATACATATATAGACTGGAGTGATAAAATGAAAAGATTTTTAAGTATTTTGTTAATAGTAATTATTATAGGTCTACCAACCTCAACATGGGGTAGTGAAGTCCCTAAGACTGAAGTTTACGTTGATGGAATTAGGCTCTTTTTTGATGTGCCTCCCCAAAGCGTAGAGGGAAGGACATTAGTGCCATTAAGAACAATTTTTGAAGCCTTAGGCTTAAAGGTAGCATGGGAAAGTGAAACACAAAGGATAACAGGAATAAAGGATGGCTTAACAATAGAAGTGTGGCTTGATAGAAGGGAAGCATTTATAAATGGTAAAGCAGTTGTTTTAGATGTTGCTCCAACCAGTGTTTCCGGTAGAACTCTTGTCCCAGTAAGATTCATTGCGGAGGCTACTGGTGCAAACGTAAATTGGATTTCAGAAACACGTGAGGTTATCATTAAGTCAAGGAAGCTTTGGCAGGATAATATATATGTAAAGACTATTGAGGATTATCCAAGGTGCAATACCTATGGTGTACTTGCTGAGGCAATCAATATAGGTGATGTAGCCTTAACTGGCGTAAGCATTAGAGTAAATTATTTAAATGCCTCCGATGAGGTAGTAGAATATGAGGATATACATATAGATAAGGTTATTGAGGCGGGTAAGGGTCATAGCTTTTATTCAACGATAGGTATTGGTGATTACTTAATCACTAATATAAGTTTTGAAATTTTTAGTAGTAAGCTATAAAAATAAAATTTAGAAGGTTGGGGCATCAAAAATTGTTTGACTACCCTCTAAAGATATATTAAATTGTATTGTTGTATTTGGATTTATATAAACAACTATGCTGAATCCTGGTGAAACCCTTCTCGTTCCAGGTGAATAGGATAAATCAAAGGGTATACCAGCATTAACTAGCAGAGCTATAGCAGCATTTACCTTTGCAAGTGGCATAAGCTGATTTGCTAATATGTTTTTGAAGACATCTGTTGCTAATATTGCAAGAAGCTCTTTTTCAAAGTTGGCCATATTGTTACCCCTTTACACTAGAAAATTAAAATATATATATATAATATGTCACGAACCATTTGGTTCGTGACATTCTTATTTAAATAATAATTTAGCATCAATATATATATTGCCTACATGCCTTTGCAACCTCATTTGCTGCCAACATGCCTGTTTGTAAGGCCCCCTGAATCCATTGTCTTGAAACCGAGATGTGCTCTCCTGCAAAAAAAACTCTATTGCTATACTCAGGTTCTGTAACAACCTTAGAGAACAATGTTTTTTGTCCTGGATCATAGAAGGCAAAGGCTCCTAAAGACCAAGGGTGACGATTCCAATGTTGCCTCTTGCTGTCGACTACCATGTAATTTATGCTTCCCTTGGGTAGTCCATGAACCTCTTCAACTTGTCTTTCTACAATATCTATGGCTAAGGGCTCTATAAAGTTTCCAAGCCTAATAGCGTCCTGTGTCCAATTGTAGGATGCCAAAAGCACTCCTGGCCTGTTTGGTGAAGCAAAGGGTAAAAAGTCCCACATGCAGGCTGGTGATTCAAAAATACCTATTCTTTTTAGATATTCCTGCTGCTGACAGTAGGAGGCTTGATCAGAAGGATACCATATAGTATTTATAACCTGGTCAGTGGTAGAGCTACCCCCAACAATTCTTTGGTTTGGTCCACCAGCCTCCCAAAATCTACAGTTAAATAATAGAAGAGTCTTTTGGGATGAAACATAGGTTAGAGTTTTTATTGCTTGCATTTTGTCTGTACTAAATTGGGGTTTAAGATTTAACAGTCTAAGATTTGAAAAGGGTATAGTGCATACTACGTAGTCAAAAAAAGCATGAGAGCTTTTATCGTCCTTGAGCCTTGTGTATTCTACGGCTACTGTGTCTCCATTTGAGTACTGACTAAGGCCGGTAACCTGATAGCCCTGTTTGAGATGTATCTTACCTAGGTCTGATGTGGATATGCAGGGTAGATATTCCTTTGGTTTGTTACTTAATAGGGATTTGACAAAGGCCTCAGGAAATTTCACCATTCCACCAATAATTTCATATACAAAGGAAAAGCTGACGGGATATATTTCAGCAAGTATTTCAAAATAGCTCTGATAAAGTACAGCACCGATAAAGGGATCTACACTGCTAAGCATCTCAATAGCACCTTCACTTAAACCTAGCTTTAGCATCATTTGCTGTAGATTGACTATATCTGCATTTGTTATTGGGGGGGAATATTTTGAACGTACCTCCAAAATCTCCCTTCTAATTTCAGGTGGGATTGACTTTAAATATTGCATATATACCTTTTCCTCTAACTCAGGCCAAGGGGTGTTTCTCTCTTCAGGGGTTAAATTAAAGGCTGGATAGATACATTCTTGAACATTTTCTCCTCCAGGATCATTTCTGACTCTTATGCCACGGACGTATTTAAATGCATTTTCATTGGTTTGAACAAAGGGACGTGTATTTAGCCTAAATAGGTCCAGGTAGTGCCAGGTAGTCTCATGACTTACACTCATTCTCATTGCTCCTAATTCACCGTATAGGCTTTTTTGCTTATCAAAGTAGTAGGTATATATTCTGCCCCCTATTCTTTTTTCTTCCGCCTCAAAAATTGTTATATCATAGCCTAGTTTCCTTAATTCGAAGGCTGCTGAAAGGCCTGCCATACCTCCACCTATAATAGCTACACGGATATTTTTGCAGGAGCCTGGCGGTAGAATGGTTGTAATATCAGGAGGGGGACTAAGAAGTTCTATGATATTGTCAAAATCCTCCGGCCTATCTTCTATCTCTAGTGCAAATTTTGTTAACTTATATCTGTCAGCTGGAGTAGGATTCATTGGCTGATTTGGAATTATAGACATAATTTATACCACCTTTTCAATAAAGTACTAATTAATCTATATGTTAAAAGAGGGAAAAATATTAAAAAGAAGCTTTGAGTATAAAAAATTAATAGATTAACAAAAAAATGAAATACTAATCTCAAGAACTATGAAGGGAGTTGTATTATGAAAAGGAGATTTAGGCAATGTATATTATTCCTTCTAATTTTATCGTTAGCATTAGGAGTTGGATGCGCCCGCAAGGAGGAACCAACACCTGACCCAGCACCAGAAGATGAAAAGAAGGCTGAGATACCAGCACCCCAGGACATGATTTTATCTTCGGAGGAGTGGAAGGAGGAATATCCCCTAATATATGAATCCTTTATAAGAACCTCTAGAATGAAGGATGATACAGTAGAGGAAACACGATTAGGGGGACTACATCCAATTGACTATTTAAAGAAGTATCCAAACATTAAGGTTTTTTATGAAGGTATTGGTTTCTCCAAGGAGTACTATGCAGCTAGAGGACATTATTATTCTCTAACGGATGTTGTAGCCTCTGCTAGGCCAAAGCCAGGAGCTTCATGTCTTGCCTGTAAAACTGCAGCTTGGGAAAAGCTTAACGTTCAGTATGGTAAAGAGGTAGCTTCAAAGGATTTTATGGAAATGGCAAAAGAGGTTGATATCGGAATGTCCTGCTACAATTGTCATAGAAATGAACCTGGAAAAGAAATTCAGGTTACAAATCCACATCTAGCTAATGCACTTGAGAAGAACAATCTAGATTTTAAACCGGGAACACTTGCCTGTGCTCAGTGTCATACTGAGTATTATCTAGACAAGGAGACAAAGGAAGTTATCTTACCCTGGGATAAAGGACTGGGTGTAGACGATATAGAAGCTTACTTTGATGAGATTAATTGGTTTGACTGGGAGCATCCCCGTGCAGGCACACCCTTAATAAAGGTACAGCATCCAGAGGTGGAAATGTATCAAGGAAGTGTACATGATAATTTAGGAATTAGCTGTGCTGATTGCCATATGCCTACTGTAAAGGAGAATGGACAGGAATATAAATCCCATTGGGCAAAGAGTCCACTTAAAACTTTAGAGGAATCCTGTCTAAGGTGTCATAAGGAGGGTGAAGAAGCGCTAATAGCCAGTGTGGAGCAGCTTCAGCAGAAGGTTTCAGATACTGAGGCTGAACTAAGTCAAATGCTGGTTAAGCTAATTGAAGACCTTGCTGCAGCAAGAGAGAATAAGAGCTTGGATGATAAAACTATAGAAGAGGTACAGGCATTGCATAGAAGGGCACAATATAGGTGGGACTTTGTATTTGTTGAAAATAGTACTGGCTTCCACAATTATAAAAAGGCTATAGAAACCCTAGAAAAGGGAAAAGAATTTGCACAACAAGCATTAGATATACTAAAAAAGTAAATATGTGTCAATAATATAAGCTACCACAAGAATGTGGTAGCTTTACACTTGCCTAAGAAAAGGTGTGTGAATTAAATATTATTTTAAAGGAGGATTCTTTATGAGGGATGAAATAGGGCTTAAATCAATAATTTCTTTATTTAAGTCGATGAAATTTGGCTTGTTATTATTAGGATTGTTAGGGTTAATTTCAGTTGTAGGCTCTACTATACCACAGGGGCAATCAGAATATTTTTATCTGAATAATTTTTCTGAAGGGAAAGCAAGATTAATAATTCAGTTTAATCTTGATGACATTTATAATTCCTTGTATTTCAAGGCACTCTTCACTGCCCTATGTATTAACCTATCTTTATGTAGTGTTTTAAGATTAAAATCAATAATTAATAGTATCTCAAAGGTTAGCTGGAATCAAAAGGAGGATAAAATTGACAGCCTTCCTATCAGGAAGCTGGAGGATATAGATAGCTTTATAGGAGGGAGATTCCAGAGCTGGGGCCATAGTAAGGTTCAAAAGAAAATCGAAAACAACCGCAGCGTCTATTATAGTAAAAGGTTTTCAATTGGTTATTTTGGTTCGTGGCTAATACACTTAGGACTACTGATTGTAATTGTTGCATATGCATACGGTCAGTATGGAAATTTTACTACAGCAGTATACGGTATTCCAGGAAGTCTTCAGCCGATAGAGAATACAGATATGAGGGCTGCAATTAAAAATTTCAGAATAGATCTTAGAGAAGATGGAGGCATAAATCAATACTATACTCAGCTGGAGCTTTTAGACGAAAAAGGTAATATATTAGTGGCTGATGAGATTTATGTCAATAACCCCCTTAGATACAAAGGCTATAGTTTTTATCAAACAGCTACTGGCTGGGCTGCTAATATTGAGGTAAACAAAAATGGAGCAAAGCTGGAGGAAGAGCTTATCTATGAAGGCACTACATATATTAGTGAAAGGGACAATGTAGCAATACAATTTAACAGATTATACCCGGATTATATTGAAACAGCTTCGGGAATGGCAAGCCTATCACATGAGCCCAAGAACCCTAAAATTTTATACTCAATTTTTTATAGGGGTAATAGGGTTGATATGAACGTCGCTTCTCCTGATGAAATTATAAAATGGAATGAATATACGTTCGTTTTAAAGGATATAGAAAGATATACCTACCTTCAGATAAACAAAATGCCGGGTAAGCTAGTGGCTTTAGTAGGCTCAGTACTTATAATGCTTGGTCTATACCTTGCTTTTTACTTAAAGCCAAGGTACGCTGTTGCGGTGGTTGAAGGGAGCAATATTAGCTTTTATAGCAATGAAATAAGAAATGCAAAGGGTGTTTATAACAACACCACACTGCAGGTTTAGGAGGAGTATAAATGATATTAGAGAATCAAAGCTTTAATTTAGCTTTACTATTATATGGGGTTGCCCTCATAGGTTACTTCGTTTTTTTTACCTTAAGGAAGGAGAAATATGCAGTTTACGGAAGTCTTTTGGTTAAGTTTGGATTCCTCTTCCATACCCTCGCCTTGGCCACCAGAACCGTGGAGGCCAGCAGGCTGCCTTTGAGCAACCAATATGAATTTGCAACAAGCTTTGCATGGGGTATAGCCTTCAGCTTTATTGCCTTTGAATGGAGATATAAGCTAAGGCTGCTTGGAACCTTTGCACTACCATTATTGCTAATGATTAGCTTTTATGCTGCAATGCAGTCAAAGGAAATAGCACCCTTAATGCCAGCCCTCCAGAGCAGATGGATAGTTATTCACGTTAGTACAGCTATATTTAGCTATGGAGCCTTTGCAATTGCTTGTGCAGTGTCAATTATGTATGTAATTAGAGATAGATTAAAGGAGGACTCCTTTATCAATAACCATTTGCCAAATTTAAGGTCATTAGATATAATAAGTTATCGAGCTATTGCTCTAGGCTTTATTATGTTAAGCATAGTAATTATTAGCGGAGCAATATGGGCAGAGAAGGCTTGGGGTAGGTACTGGCAGTGGGATCCAAAGGAAACCTGGTCCTTTATTACCTGGGTAATTTATGCAATATATCTCCATGTAAGACTTGTTAAGGGCTGGAGAGATAAAAAGGCTGCATGGTTTTCTATCTTAGGCTTTGCTTCAATTATTTTTACATACATAGGTGTTAATACATTACTTGTGGGGTATCATTCCTATGCAGCTTTGTTTAGGATATTTATCAGATAAGTAGGACCGGAGGTGACTTTGTTGAAAAGATGCATTCTTATATTAGCTTTCAGCTCTTTATTGCTGTTAATCCTATTGGGCTGTAAAGATAAGGTCATAGTTGATAAGGATGAGGGTGGGCAACTAGGAAATCCCATAATGGAACTGACTGAGACTCAATCAGCCGGTGATGTAGTCTATGATATCGAGGGCTTAAAGGAAAGGCTTTTGGAGGCGCAAGCTATTGAGCTTAAAGGACTGGAAGGAGACCCAATTGGCGCTCTTCAAAATAGGGAGTTAATTATAAATTGGGTTGAGAATCTGTTCAATTACCCGATTCAGGAAGCGTATCCTGAAAGCAATCAGGAAATAGAGGTTGTAGGGCCACTGAACTTTTATTTTACTGGAGATGAGGATATTTATGGATTAGTTAAGAAGGATTATATTTATATAGAGGGCTATTATTTCTTAATAACTAACCAACAATTGGCAAGTATGCAAAATCAGTTTAAAGCAAATGTAGTAGAAAAATCTGTTAGTGGAGACTAACGGATTTTTTTATTACAAAAATCACTGGAAGGCCTTAAGCACTTCTAAGAAGTGGTTCAATATTTTAGCTGTTAAACCCCAAATTACATATTCTCTATATTGGTAAAAATAAACCGGATATGTACCCGTTTTCCATTTATAATTCTTACCATTATCTACTAAAGAATAAGGAAAATCAGCTCCAGCCTCAAATCGTATTGCTAAAGGATGGATTATAGGTTCAGCCTCCATTAAGGTTTGTAGCGGTACAGTGAAAATTGAGTCTACCTCCTGCCGATTGAAATTTATAGTGCTAATATCAGCTATGTCCTTTAAAAGGCCACAATAGGGGTAGAGGACTGTATTAAAGGGTGTACAAAGAAGATCTAGCTCACCTAAAATTTCGATTTGACTATCACTAATATTCAATTCCTCTATAGTTTCACGGATGGCAGACTCTAATGGAAGCTCCATTTCTTCTATTCTACCGCCAGGAAAGCATATCTCACCAGGCTGGCTATTTAATTGAAGTGAACGAACCTGAAAAAGTATGTGAAGCTCATCCTCGACATATATAAGTGGTAATAGGACAGAAAAGTAATTATTAATGTCTAAATAAGCCTTTGGCCGCGAAGCTAATTCATTTTTAAATCTATCTATATTCATATGCAGGTCATATTCCTTCCAAATTATTTATCCCTAATTATATCTCTAATTATACTATAGCAAAAACGCATAAAAAAAGGAATGAATTATCCCTTCATTATATTTTATGATATACAATTCATTCTATAATAAAATATCTAAAGTATTAATTTTAAATATAAAAAAAATTAATATGTAAAAGGCAGGTAAAAGTAAAAATATGGAGAATTTACCATGTTAATACTAACGGAGGTGGGATCAACTAAATGCTGGATATAAATAAAAAATGGACTGTTATATGCTTTAGCTTAATACTGATAATAGGCTTGAAGGGGTGTAACCTTACAGAAGGCAGTATTGAAGAGCTTAATTCTGCTAATATAGCTAAACATATAAATATATTAAACTCAGAGGACTTGGCTGGAAGAAGAATTGGTACAGAGGGTAATGATCTTACTCTTGAATATATTGAAGAACAGTTTAAGACGATTGGTATAGCCCCAGCTTTAGCCGGTGAATATAGGCTTCCATTCGAGACGGTAGTTCCAATACTAGAGCATCCGGTTGAGTTTCAAGTATATAGTGATAAGGGTATTATGGTTAAAAGCTTTAGGCAGGGACTCGATTTTTCAGTTGCAGCAGATAATTACAGTATGGGTGGAAGCTTTAGAGGAAAGCTTGTACACCTTACCCGTCAGGAGGATATATTGAAGACGGACGACAGCTTTCAGGACTTAGCAGTGCTTGTGGACTATAATGACAAAGCTATAAGATACAATGGTTATAATGAGGCAAAAATTGATGATCGTATATATATGGAAAAGGCTGAAGTAATAATTTATAGGAATGCAGGTGAATTAGACAAACAAAATTATAATATTGGAGATAAAGATAAATGGATGCCTGATAGAGGTCTAATTAAGCTGGGTGTATCTGAAGAGGCTTATAATGAGCTTATAAGCTTTAGTAAGCTTGGTTATGAATTAAGCATCAGCTCACAATTGAGCTTTAAGGAGCTAAACACCTATAATGTTATGGGGGTATTGCCAGGGAAAAGTAAGCTATATGAAGACTACATAATGTTAGCTACCTCCTTAGATGGTTTAGGAAGGGATGCTGAGGGCGAAATTATTGGCTATGAGTATGATAATACTTCTTCTTTAGCTTTACTTATAGAATTAGCCAGAAGCTTAAAGGAAGCAGAGGAGCCTCCGGCATCAACGATTATTTTTGCAGCCTTTAATGGTAGTCAAATTGGATATAAGGGGGTTAAGAATTATTTAACTAAGCCTATATATCCTCAGGAGAGGACTAGAGTAATATTTTTAGAGGGCTTGACAGCTTCAAATTCACATTTAGAGCTATCGACCTTTGAAGCACCAAAATCAACAAGAAAAAGGTCCTTGAGGCTTTTAAATGAAGTAAGTGAGGCTGCAGTGGATAAGAGTATCCTCAAAGTAGATAACAGCAATCTAAAGGGTGAGTACTCTATTTTTAGAGCTAATGGTATTATTGCAATGCAGATTAGTAAAGGTGAGCTTCAAGAAATAGGAGGCATAATTCTGAACTTTATAAATAGATATGGAAGGACTACAGCTTTATTGGAGCTAAAAACAATTATCAGTAGTTTTAGGTGGCTTTTATTAATCTATGGGATGATAGTTTTATTAAAGAGTTATTTTGAGAAAAATGAAAAATATGATGGAAATCACTTTGTAAAGAGATTTAAAAGGCTTCCTTTAGTAAGCTATGGTTTATTTGTTTTAGTAATATCTATTTTAATATGGCTGCAGACTTGGTTTATGGAGGTTGAGGGTAGTGGGCTATTGGCTAGTCAAGCAACTATAAATCTAGAGCAATTGGTTAGGATGATTTTAACCTCTATATTCACTTCATCAGTAATGCTTTTCTGGATTTGTGTTTACTTGGTGCCTGTTATTTTGATTGCAGGTGCTTTAACGTCACCTAAATTTAAGCTAACTGATTTTAAGTTTATATTTATAACTTCAATGGCTACAGCAGCTACGTTTATGTACCCATTGGCACAATATTATGAAGGCTCATTACTGGTACTTATGCTAGGTATAATGGGTTTCAAGTATGCTCATATTGTAATATCACTTATTATTGCAATGCTTTCGCTGCTAATAACAGAATTATGGAGAAGAGAAAAAATTAAAATATTATCAGAGCCCCTTACAAAATTACAGCTGATAGCTTTTTATTTGATAATATTTAGCCTTTTGCTTGTATTAGGGCTTTCACCCCTTATTTTCAGTGAAGAAATTATAAAGCTCAGGGCTAGCGGCAATGTAGCAAGGTTTTAAAAATAGAATATTAAAAATATTTAAAAAACTCTTGAACTTTTTGCTAGCATCAAATAAAATAATTTATCATAAAAATGATTACAATCAAACTATTTTATTATTACGTGTGATTTCTGTTATACGATATCAAGAGGGACTCACGGACAAAAAAAGTTTTTCATATAAAATTTTTTAAAAAAAAGAAGGACATTTAATTTGAAGCTAGAATTATAATTAATTAAAGTTAGATAATTATGACAAATCAGAATAATTAAGGAGATTAATAGATTGTATTAAAGTTAATACGATCTTTTAATAAATAAATCAAAGGGGGAAATGAAAAAATGAAGAAACGTCTTGCATTACTACTAATCTTCACTATGGTTGTCTCAATGTTCTTAGTTGGCTGCACAACCAAGGCACCTGTTGCTACTCCTGATCCTACTGAGGACGTATTAGCAAACAATCCTGCTGCAGATAAGGGAAATATTTTAACTATTGGTGGTACAAATCTTAATGGTGTTTTAAACCCAATAAACTATACAACAGTTTATGATCACTGGATGATAGGTGCTATGTTTGATCCGCTATTGTACACTAAGACAGATGGTGAATTAGTTACTGATGGTGCAGTTTTAGAGAAATATACCGTGTCACCAGACGGTTTAGTATTTAACTTTACCCTAAGACCAGGTGTCAAATGGCATGATGGAGTTGAAATGACA
>Ga0208243_1000437_pt1 | contig 23883 bp, 22 predicted proteins | sample Subbio2Aug_QV12A_FD_184826 | JGI IMG/M metagenome (GOLD analysis project Ga0208243, IMG submission 184826) | Serpentinite rock and fluid subsurface biosphere microbial communities from McLaughlin Reserve, California, USA - CR12Aug_QV12A (SPAdes) | ecosystem: Environmental > Terrestrial > Deep... | reverse complement strand
CGCTTCGCTGTATCCTCCTTATTTTAATAAGGTGGGACACCCCCCTTAACAACCCCCCATTTCATAGGAATAAAAAGAACTTTCCTATGAAATAAAAAATAAAATATAAGTCATATTTTATTAAATTATTATGCCAAAGCTAGCTAATATTGCTGGAATAATAATTCTTTATTCCCTCAGCGATGGACTTAGCAATACTCTCAAGATACTCTATTCTCTTAAGCCTTTCCTCCTCCGACGGATTTGATAAATATGCTACCTCTATATGCAGGGAGCTGACTCTAACATCTCTTAAAAGGAAGAAATCTGCAGTTCTAACACCTCTATTTAACGTTTCAGTAGTCCTAACCAACTGTTCCATTATAGACGAGGCTAATTTTTCCGCTTCCTTATCACCCCTATAGTAGTATATTTCTGTTCCTGAAATAGTGGGTTGATTTATAAAGTTCTGATGAATACTAATAAAGAAGTGTGGTTTAATTTGATTTGCTAATGAAGAACGTTCACTTAAAGGAATGAAAACATCATTATTTCTAGTCAGATATATTGTGGCACCCTGCTTACTGAGTAGCCCTTCCAATAATATTGCAATCTTAAGATTGATATCCTTTTCTATCAGCCCATTACTTCCGATATGTCCCGGTGCTTCCTCACCACCACACGCTGGATTTATCACTATTACCTTGCCCATTAATGGATTTCTTATACATGCATTTGAAATTTTAACAAGCTCAACGCCTGTATAATAATAATTTAATATCTCCTTTGCAGTCTTACCTTCTCTAGCCAACTGATTACCACCATATTGACAAAATCCAATTCCATCACCCTTACCCTTTGAAACAAATCGAATTGTAACAGGATACCAGCTAAATCTAGCAGAATTGATCTCTAATAGCTCCATAAGCTGATGGCCCTTAAACTCTTTTCCAGCCACAATTAGCTTAGTAATCCTCCCTGCTTCATCTCTGACTATATTGGTAAACATGTCTTCAATACTCAGGGTTTTTTCTGGGCTTTCCTTTGGAAACATAACTCCCAAACGCTTTTCTATTTCTTCCAGACTCATCTCCTTATAGCTTTTATAGGATGGACTTTGGCTACAATAATTACATAGAACCCGTCTTAAATACACTACTATATTTCCGTGTACGTTTTCGCTATTCTCGGTTGCTCCACCGCATACAATATGATATCTGGCATCTATAGGCTTATTTTTATAATAAATAACAACTCCCTCTGTTTCAGATACCGCCTGTTGAAGAAGCTCTATGGTATCATTAAATTTATCACCCCAAAGCTCCTTATATTCAATTAATGGCTTATAGCCCTCAAATGGCTCTAAGGTTGCCTCTGCATCTGATATATTGTCAACTCCCACACCACGTAAGACCTTCAATTGGCGCAGAAGATTAGTTCTCATTATAATACTTTGACATTTTAGTGCTTCTATATGAAAGGTTGGTGGCATGCTTAAGGCCACTAACTCCATTACTAACTCCTCTAATAATCTATATTCAGTAATCCCTGTGTTAGGGTTATATATATTTATTGAAATATCTTTACCATTTTCCAACTCCTTTACCTCCTTTATTCTTTTGAATTCCCGCAAGTAGCTTTTATTAAATTATATAGTGTAATTCCAGTATATGTTTTTATAGTAATCAACGTGCATAATCCCAATTTTTATTGCATATAATATAATTTCAAAAAATTCCTGACATTATTTTCAGGAGTGTTGAACTATTATCATTATAATGTTTAGATTTTCGAAATATTATCTTGCCATTTTTTTTCATTTCTTCTATAATAAATATATGTAATTGCTAACTTGTCTTGCGACCCATATGTACATTCATTAGATGATTTTTTAAATCATAGGGGGGATACTATGAAATGTCCTATTTGCGGAAATGTCAATATTGGAAAGCTGAGTAAGTCTAGATTTTTTTGTAGTAATTGCTTTATTGAGTTTATTTATTCTAAACAAACAATTCTTCAGATTTTAAAAATATTAGAAGATGGAAGCACCTGCAATATAGCATATAAAGCATAAACCTCACTAACATCTAGTGAGGTTTTTTTAATATTACCTTTATACTTGGGGCAGGCTTAATCTAAACAAGGTATTAAGACAACTGGACGTTTAGAAATTCTAGCTACAGCGTCGGAGGTGCTACCTAATAGTAGGGTTTTTATTATACCCTTTCCTCTAGTACCCATAATGATAGAGTTTACCATCTCATCCTCTGCTACCTCCACTATCCTTTGTGATGGAATCCCCTCCTCCACTAAGATCTTTGCTTCAATACCTAGCTCGGCAAACTGATCTGCAATTTCCACCATTAGCTTCTTATATTCCTCTTTAGATTCATCGATTTCCTGTTGACTTTCCCCCTGCTCTATTACAGTGAGAAGTACTATTTCTTTTGTAATACCAGCAAGATTTTTAGCCTCCTCAATAATCAGGTGGGAGCATTCTGAAAAATCAATCGGAAGCAATACCTTTTGGAATTTATTTATACATATGTTTGTATATTTGTTTTCCTCGTCTCTAATGTACTTTTCAATAAGTACTGGTGTCTCAGTCAACCTAATAACATCAAAGGTTGTACTTCCTATAAAGACCTTCTTGATCACACCTTTACCCTTCGAGCCTATAAGAATAAGATCTACCTTCTCCTGCTTAGCGATATTAATTATTTCAGATGCAGCAAAGCCTATAGGTACATACAGCTTAATCTTAAAGCCCATTTCAGTTAAGCTAACCTCTATATTCTTTAGCTTCTCTTCAGCCTCGTGTTTTAAGGATACACTCAAGCCTTCCCCAAGACGTATATCTACAACGTGCACCAACACAATTTCCTCCAGCCCCATAGCCTTAAATTCCTCTATACAATTAAACAGCTTTTGAGCTGGTGGAGAAAAATCAGTTGAAATCAATACCTTTTTCATCAACATATGTATCTCCCCTTCCTATTCCATTTATTATATTCATTCCCATTTAAAAACTAAATAAACCTTTCGTAGGCTTCTTAAAATTAATTGTGAAGTTTTTCTAGAAAGTGTTGCCAATTTTTAAATTTAGGAATATTATTTATATAAGTATATTACCACTTTCTAATATACTCATTTAAAATAATAGTATTCTTTGAATCATTTTAGCACTATAGTTAAAAAATAAAATTCAAAGAGGATACAAATCATTTAGGAGGTATTACTATGGAAATTAAAATTTTGGAGCAGATTTGCTGAGGCGGAAGTAAATTAGCACCTATCGTTGATAGGGCACTAACAGAGCTTGCACTTGATGACGATTTTGAAATTATTGGTGACATGGTGGAGATTTTAACTTTGGGGGTTATGAGCACACCAGCATTAATGATTAATGGTAAGGTAGCTTCAAGTGGAAGAATACCTTCAGTTGAAGAGGTTAAAGAGCTTTTACAGCAATATAAATAGCTAAAGAAGAGGATTTATCGTACTTATCATAACAATAAAAGGGGAGGAATCTAGTGTCCGCCCCTTTGTTGTTTATATTTAACCTCACTTTTATAATCACTATGAACAGCTGGCGGATCTACCCTCCAGTTTTATAATGAAGCCTTTAGAAAAAATAGTTTTTTGGTAATCTACGGTTACTACATCATATTGTTCATCAAGTCTTTTGTCTATTAAAAATTTAATACCCTCCACCTCTTTTATTATATCTGTCTTTTGTGGTTCATCCAGAACCATCACGAAGCGTGGCCCACCTCAGCCTACGCTACCTACATAAATACGTACAAATCGTGTCTCCTCAGCCTGCTTCAATATCGTTTCCTTTGCTGTTGCCGTCACCTTTATATCCATATATATTCCTCCTTGCCCCTCCACAGGGGGGTCTTATTACATTATATGATGAATTATCAAAATAGTCAATTTTTATTCATGCTTACATAATATATATTAAGTATAACAATTTTTCTTTGGAAATTTTTAATGGTATACCTATGAAAATTAGAACTATACTTGCTAAATTTTTTAATTTTTAGAATTTATCAACTCTTCAACTTTTATTATAATTAAGCAGATTCAATGCTTATGCTTATTTTTTCCTATACCCCATTATTTGTTGAATTAATATTCATAGTGCTGTATAATACTTTTTATGTTAATATATAAATTGACAGCCTTATATAATTTTAAGGTAAAAGCTATATGTCCTTCTTCATAAGCATGGTAAAAATATGAACTGATTGAATTTTCTGTTTTTTATAATATTATTTTAAGTGAGCCTTTTTTATGATGATAGGCTATAGCACCTTGTATCTTAGCTCCATTTAAATGGAGTAAAATAAAAAGGAGGAAGAAAAATGACTTTAAAAACAAAAAAGGAAGCAACTTTTTTTCACGCTTTAATTCCAATTATAGTTTTAGTAGCTTCTCTATCACTGTCAATTTTGGTTTATGAGGCAGCTCCACATATTCCACTAATTTTCTCAACTATTATAGCTGCTGCCTTAGCGGTTTATGTATTGGGCTACTCATGGTCAGAGTTAGAGGAAGGAATTATCGATACCATTAAAATGGCAATGCAGGCAGTATTAATCTTAATGGTAATTGGTAGTATTATTGGTACATGGATTTTAAGTGGTACTGTTCCTACAATGATTTACTATGGTTTAAAGATTTTATCTCCTGGTATATTCCTTGTAGCTACTGCTATCATATGCTGTATCGTATCTTTAGCGACAGGTAGTTCTTGGACAACCGCAGGTACAGTTGGTATTGCACTATTAGGTGTTGGTACAGGCCTAGGCATGCCAATGGGACTTGTTGCTGGTGCAATAGTGTCTGGTGCTTACTTTGGTGATAAAATGTCACCTTTATCAGATACAACTAACCTAGCACCAGCTATGGCAGGGACAACCTTATTTGAGCACGTAAGACACATGATCTATACAACTGCACCGGCATTATTAATCTCGTTAGTTCTTTATGCAATACTAGGGGCTCAATACGCTGGTAAAAACCTTGATACAAACCAAATCAATCAGATTTTATCAACAATATCTGAAAGCTTTACAATTACTCCATTATTATTAATACCACCAATCCTTGTAATCATTATAGTAGTCCTAAAGGTACCGGCAATCCCAGGATTAATCGCAGGTACTGCTTTAGGTGGTATATTTGCAGCTATTTTCCAAGGTGCAGGAATCGGTGATATTATCGATGCTGCTCACTACGGATTTACAATGGAATCTGGTTTTCAAATAGTTGACGATTTATTATCACGTGGCGGTTTAGATGGTATGATGTGGACAGTATCCTTAATTCTTATAGCATTAGCCTTTGGTGGTGTTATGGAAAAGACAGGTATGCTACACGCAGTTGGTAGATCTATATTAAGCTTCGCTAATAACACGGGTTCACTTATATTAGCTACAGTTCTTACTTGTATAGCAGTTAATCTATTAACAGGTGAGCAATATTTATCCCTAGTTGTTCCAGGTAGAATGTTTAAAGATGCTTATGTTGAAAAGGGTATCCATCCTAAGGTATTATCAAGAGCATTAGAGGGCTCCGGTACAGTAACATCTCCACTAATCCCTTGGAATACCTGCGGTGCATTTATGTGGACTACATTAGGAGTACATCCCTTCACTTATGCACCTTATGCATTCCTTAATATACTAGTTCCAATTATAAACGTTATTTATGGATATTTAGGAATAACTATTACTCCTTTAAATGAAAAAAAGGCAGCAGTAGTTAAATAGACTGTTTCAATTAAAATACTAATGCAGCTGCTGTAGCAGCTGCATTAGCTATTTTTTGAGTTTTTATTACATAATAATTATTTTATTTTGTCGTTTGTTAAAAAGCTATTTATTTATATAATTATTTATGATATTATATACAGGTAAATAATTTAGGAGGTGTTTTAAACAATGATGGACAAGAAACAAAAAATCGCTCTAGTTCTGCTTCCAGTGCTATCATTTGGTATTCTCTTTGGTTGCACTAAAGCTAAACCAGAACCAGTAGTAAACCCAGGTATCTATACTGATGGTACTTTTGAAGGTGTAGGTAAGGGGTTTGCAGGAGATATCAAAATTGAGGTAGTGGTTGAAAACGGTAACATTAAAGAAATTAAACTAGTAGAGCATGCTGAAACTGCTGATCTTGGTGACAAGGCTATGGAAACAGTTATCGCTTCTATGATTGAAACTCAAGAGGTTGATGTAGAAATCGTTACAGGTGCTACAAAGTCAAGTGAAGGTATTATAGCTGCTGTTAAGGCTGCACTTGGATTAGAAGAAGAGGCTGCTGCTCCAGCTGAAAAAACATATGAGGCTATGACTTTCGTTGATGGCACATATGAAGGTGCTGCTGCAGGCTTTAAAGGTGATATTAAGGTTAAGGTTGTAGTTGAAGGAACAAAAATTACAGCTATTGACGTTCTTGAGCAAAACGAGACTCCTAAAATGGGTGACGTAGCCATTGAAGCTATCATTGCTGAAGTAATTAAGCATCAAAATATTGATGTTGACTCTGTGTCTGGTGCTACTAAGTCAAGCGAAGCTACAAAGGCTGCTATCAAGGCTGCTTTAGAGGCTAAAACTGTAGCTGAAGCTCCTGCAGCTCCAAGTGCTCCAGCTCCAAGTACTCCGGCTGCTCCAGCTCCAAAGCCATCAGCACCAGCCCCAAGTGCTCCGGCTCCGGCGCCAAGCACTCCGGCTCCAGCTCCTGCAGGACAATATAAAGATGGAACTTATACAGCATCAAACAAAGATACATTCTATGGCGAAACTATCAAGGTTACAGTTACTGTAGCAGGTGGTAAGATTACAAACGTTAAGTTTGATACTACTGATACACCTGATTTTGGTGGCGAAGCTGTTAAGAAGATTGCTGCAAGTGCAATGAGCAAGCAATCTGCTAATGTAGATACTGTTTCAGGCTCTACTATGACAAGCAAGGGTGCTATAAAGGCACTTCAAGACGCTGTTAACCAAGCGAAATAGTGTTTAAACCTCGAGTTAAGCTCGAGGTTTTTTTATTTTATTCTATTCAAGAAAAAGCCGATGGGTCCCTATTATATTTATGGATCCATCGGCCTACTATACATCTATTAGTTGATTTGTTTTAGTTCTCCAGTCACCATATAGATAACCCTTTCGCCTATATTGGTGGCATGATCCGCTATTCTTTCTAAAAACCTACCAATGAAGATAAGGTTTGTAGCCTGCATTACAATTTCTCTGTTTTCTATCATTTTGTTTATTAGCTCTGTATATATTTTTTCATATAGCATATCTACCTCATCATCATCCTTGGCAACCTCCTTTGCCAGTTCGATATCTGTCTTTACAAAGGCATCCAGACTTTTATTAACCATTTCCTTAGTAAGCTTAGCCATTTTAGGTATGTCGATTAAAGGCTTTATAAAGGGCTCATCACCTATTTCCAAGGTTACCTTTGCTATATTTACAGCATGGTCCCCCATCCTTTCCAGGTCTGTTATAATCTTTAATATGGATCCTATAACTCTCAGATCCTTTGCCATTGGCTGTTGTAATGCAATTAGCTTCATGCATTCCATTTCGATTTCCAGCTCCAGCTCATCTATTTTGTCGTCTAATAAATATACCTGCTTTGCCAGTAAAATATCTTGCTTTGTAAGGGCGTTAGTAGCCACCTCAATTATCTCCTGTACCATGGCCCCCATTTTCAATAGCTTTATATTTAAATCATTTAATTGAGCTATAAATTGGTTTCTCATCACAAACTCCTCCTTTAACCAAATCTACCCGTAATATAATCTTCTGTCCTTTTATCTCTTGGTGCAGTGAAAATAACCTTTGTCTTATCAAATTCTATTAACTCTCCCATAAGAAAGAAGGCAGTTTGATCTGATATTCTGGCGGCCTGCTGCATAGAGTGAGTTACAATTACAATGGTGTAATTTTTCTTTAACTCCATTACCAGCTCTTCAATTTTAGAAGTAGCAATAGGATCTAAGGCTGAGGTAGGTTCATCCATTAGTAGTACTTCCGGCTCCATAGCCAGGGCTCTTGCTATACATAGTCTTTGCTGCTGACCACCTGACAAACCATAGGCGTTGCTATTCAGGCGATCCTTTACCTCATCCCACAGAGCTGCATCTCTAAGGCTGGTTTCTGCAATTTCCATCAGCTTTTTTTTATTTCTTATACCATGAATTTTAGGCCCATATACAACATTCTCAAAGATAGATTTTGGAAAGGGATTTGGTTTTTGAAAAACCATACCTACTTTCGTTCTTAACTCCTCTACACCAAAGCCACTATCAAAGATATTTCTTTCATTATACAATATTTCTCCAGTTGTTCTTACCTCTGGGATAATCTCAATCATTCTATTAAGGGTTTTAATAAATGTTGATTTTCCGCATCCAGAGGGGCCTATAATAGCAGTCACTTCATTTTCCTCTATAGCAAAGTTTAAATCCTTTAAGGCATGTGTATTTCCATACCAAAGATTCAAACTATTAACCTCGTAGATGGTTTTCTTAGCTACATCCCTTTTTAAAGTTTGGCTAGTCAAAGTAATATCCTCCTATTTCTAATATCTTTTTTTATACTTATTTCGAATAATAATAGCTATTGAATTCATCATGAATAACATAAAGAGTAAAACAATAATAGTTGCTGCAGCTAGATTTGCATATTCTGGCTTTAAAACTGAGTCTAGGGTCCAATAATATATTTGAATTGGAAGTGCTGTAAAGTCGCTCATTACACCATTTGGAATCCTTAATATAAGAGTTGGAATTCCCAATACTACCAGCGGTGCAGTTTCACCAATTGCCCTTGATAGGGCCAATATTGACCCTGTCATAATTCCTGGTAAAGCAGTTGGCAATACAACAGTTCTAATTGTAGTCCACTTTGTTGCTCCTAATGCATAGGAGGCATCTCTTAAAAAACCTGGCACTGCCTTTAATGCCTCTTGACTTGCTACAATAACTATAGGCAGTACTAATAATGACATTGTTAAACCACCTGCCAGAATGCTTGAACCAAATTTTAATAGTCTGCCAAATACCGTTAGTCCTAATAATCCAAAGATTACAGAGGGAACCCCTGCTAAATTTGATATATTTGTTTTAATAAAACTATGAAGACGTCCCTTGGTGGAGTATTCCTCTAAATATATTGCTGTAGCCACTCCCAATACTACAGTAACTGGGGCTACTATTGTCATCAGCCAAAGGCTACCTACAATAGGACCATATATTCCCGCCTTTTCGGGAAAAATAGAAAGGTTGTTTTTTAAAAACTTAAGATTTAACCAACCTACGCTTTGAGTGCTTATTCTATATATTAAGATCCCCAAAACCATCAGAGCAAAAAGAGTTGAGGCAATAAAAAGTAGCTTAGCAAATTTGTCTAATATAATTCGTAGCCTCATTCTTCTTTTATGGGATAAAGTATTAAAATGTGCATTGCCTTTTTTCTGAATAACATCATAACTCATTTTAGTACTCCTCCCTATATTTTTTCGTTATATATTGTGCAAATAAATTCATCAAGAGGGTAAATGCAAATAATATTAAGCCTACTGCATAAAGGCTATAATAGCCCAGTGTCCCACTTCCAGCGTCACCACTGGTAAATTCAACTATATAGGCCGTCATGGTTTGCATCGATCTCGTTATATCAAAGGTAAAGGACTTTGAGCTACCGCTTGCAATTGCAACAATCATAGTTTCGCCAACTGCTCTAGATATTCCCAATACAAAGGAAGCCATTATACCTGAGAAGGCAGCTGGAATTATCACCTTGAAGGCAACCTCTAGTCTAGTTGAGCCTAATGCCAAGGCTCCTTCCCTCATAGCATTTGGTACTGAATTCATAGCATCCTCTGATAGAGAAGCCACCAGAGGTATTATCATTATACCCATGACTATCCCAGGGCTAATTGCATTTTTAGCCTCAAGACTAGGTATTACCTTCATTAGAAGAGGTGTTACAAAGGAGTATGCAAAGAATCCGTATACTATTGTAGGTATACCTGCTAAAAGCTCCATTATTGGCTTCAATATTCTTCTTACTCTGTCTGTTGCAAACTCACTAAGATATAAGGCAGCTGTCAACCCAATAGGTGCGGCTACACACATAGCTATTAGTGAGATTATAATCGTTGCATTAATTAGTGGCAGGATACCAAAGGAAGGATTTGCACTCAAGGGGGAAAGCTTTGTACTAAAAACCTCCTTCAAGGGTACCTTGCTAAAAAACTTAAAGGCATCAAAAATTAATGTCCCCACAATACCAACGGTTGTGATAATAGATATTGAAGCAGCTAATAAAAAAAGCTTCGGTATTATACCTTCTAAGCTTTTTTTTCTATTGTTGCTTATATTGGCGTTTATTAGCTTTCTGACACTCATAGATTTGTCCATAGAAACCTTTCCTTTCCACAAATACATTCTGTATAAACACTCGCATCGGATAAATAACTTTAAGATGAGAACCCATACTTCTCATCTTAAAGCGAACTTAACTACACTATGTTATTATTTAAGGGCTTCTAACTGCTTTAGGTATTCTGCATATTGTGCAGCCGGAAGTGGAGCAAAACCGTTCTCTCCTGCTAATCTTTGAGCTCCCTCTGGTGATACAACGTATTTAGCAAAATCTAACACCTGTGGCTTTTCCTTTGCGTATACTGCATTAAGATACGTGAATACTGGTCTTGTAAAGCCTCCGTAGGCTAAGCCTTCACCTATTGTTTCTAAAGCAGGCTCAACTGGCCCATTACCAAAGTCAACCTTTACTGCAGTAAGCTTATCTTTGTTTGTTACATAGTATCCAAAGCCAAAGAAGGCAATTGCATTTTTATCTTTAGAAACTAAATCTACTAATGTAGAATATTCTTGCTGTAAATTTGCTGTTTTTACCATATCCTTTTTACCAAGGATAACCTCTTGGAAGAATTCATAGGTGCCGTGATTTTCATTTGGCCCATAGAACTTGATTTCCTCTTGTGGCCAGTCTGATCTTATATCTGACCATAATACCTTGTCATCTGCTTTGAATTGACCGGATAAATACATATTGATTATTTCTTCTTTAGTCATTTCTTTCGCCCAAGTATTATCTTTATTGATAACCATTGTTAAACCATCTAAAGCTACTTTAAATTCAAGAACTTCTTGACCTAGCTTCATGCCCCTAGCTTCAAGCTCTGCTTTTTCTTCGCTCTTTATTACCCTTGAAGAATTTGCAAAGTCAAGTTCACCCGGAATAAACTTTTTAAAGCCAGCACTTGAACCTGCTCTACCAACTTGAACACTTACCTTAGGCTGAACATTAGTCATATATTCCTCTGCTATATGCGCCATTAATGGATATACTGTACCAGAGCCATCTATTATGACTGGACCCTCTAGTGCTGCAGTTTCTTCTCCACCTGACGGCTCTTCTGTTTTACTACCACATGCTACAGCGGATATCATTAGACTCGCGATTAATAACAGCATTAAAAATCTTTTTAACATTAATAAATCCCCCTATCGGTATTTTTTCTTACGTCTTACATTTATTATTCTACAGCAAGTGTATTGAACAAGTGTTATGTGAAGGTTAGCCTTTTGTTAAGTGATTGTTAAATGCTATAGCTTAAAGCTACCCACTATTAACTGTAAATTTTGTGCCAGATCATCTAAACCTTCACTTGAACTAGATATTTCTCCAATGGTTGCAGTTTGCTCTTCAACTGAGGCAAACACCTCCTCCGCCTTCGATGAATTTTCCTCTGAAACTACAGCTAGCTTTATTATCTGTTCCTCTACGGCTGTTCTCATCTTATCCATATTTATACTTGATTTATTGAGTAAAGCTACCTTTTCCTCTACCCTATTAATAGCTCCGGCAATTTCTATATATTTTTCCTTTGTCAGATCTACGCTAAGGGCTTGCTCCTGAGCCTTGTTAATTAAATCTCCCATCGTTTTCACCACTAGACTTGAATCCTCATATAAATTTGCTATTATTCTATTTATTGTTCTAGAGGTCTCCTTCGATTGTTCTGCCAGCTTTCTAATTTCCTCAGCTACTACTGAAAAGCCCCTACCTTGTTCTCCTGCCCTCGCTGCCTCAATTGCTGCATTTAAAGCCAATAAATTGGTCTTATCTGCTATAGCCATTATTAGCTTACTTGCCTCACCTATATCCTTTGTGCTTTCATAGGATTTCAGGATATTTGACTGTACGCCACTATTTGCCCTTCGAGTTTCATCTGTAATCCTAGTCAATACTTCTATTACCTCAAGTCCTGAGGTAATTAAACTACCTGCTTCTCCTGTAGATACATTCATGTCCTTTAAATATATAAGGTTTTCTTCAATTGTATTATTGAGGGCCCTAGTGTTTACTGAGCTTTCCTCTGCAGCTTGGGCCTGCAATATAGATCCTTGTGCTATTTCACTGACTCTAAGGGCAACCTCTTCAGCTGAAGCAGAGGCTTGAACAGAGTTATGCTTTAGCTCCTCTGAAGCTATTGCTACGGCCCTAGCACTGTTTTCTACTTCAATTATAATTGCTCTAAGACTGTTCTTTATTTTTAATATTGCCTGTTTTAATTCTCCAATCTCATCTTTTCTAATTTCCTCTTTCAAGTTGTCTGTGACCTCAAGATTATATTCGGCTATATCATGTGTTAAGCTCATTATCTCTCTAACAGGCCTAGTAATGGTTTGTGCTAGCTTTATAGCAATTATAGCTGAAATTAGCATTATTATAAGTGCAATTACAATTAATATATTTCTCAAGCTTGTAACTCCAGCATAAGCGTCTGCCCTGTCAACTTCAATAATAAGTCCTACAAAGCTATCCCCCAGTCTGGCAACTGAAAGTGTACCAATCACAGCCTTACCAGTATGTCCTGTATAATTGTCGTTTATTGTAAATTCTAAATCACCTTCTGTTATGGGTTTCCTTAGCGTATTAAAAGCTACTGTTGTAAGCTTTTCTTTTAATGCTGCACCCTCTGCAAGCTGCCCCCGCATAGTATTTGTTAGCAGTAATCCCTCAGAATTTATTAAATAAGCATCTGCAGTATTGGCTAGCCCCTCAATTCCCTTTTGCACAATTTCATTTACTCGTTCTTGATTGAGTACAATATTTAGGCTTCCAATAGGCTGATCCTCTAGCTCTGTTGTATATATAGGGGTTGCTAAAACCATAAGGTTATCTCTAATAAAGCTATTCCAGAAAACTCCAGACCAATTTTGTTGGCCTTCCATTGCCTTTCCAACAAAGTCTCCTGAAAAAACCAAAGGAGCTATATCATTTTTATTATATTTATTGCTAAAAACCACTTCCCCATAAATATTAGTAATAAAAATATCAGTGTATTGATATTTTTCAATAGGTTCCCTCAAGTAGCTCTCAAAGCTGTTTAGTATTTCATCCCTTTCAATATCACTATATTGAAAGCTGTTTAACCGTTCCATTCCATCTGTGATGGTTTTAGAGCCAGCCAAGATTCTACCATCCCCCTCCCTATTATAAAAGTATTCATTTATCCTATCTATTGTCAGGGTTGTAAACACCTCATTACCTCTGGCAACCTCCCTGTGTATTTCATTGCTTGCCGTACTTATACTCACTACACTTAAAAGAATTATAGGTATCATACCTACTATAAGTACCATTAGCAGCAGCTTATTATGGACTTTTAAATTATTTAAGGATAAGCCCTTTACTTCTATCCTTTTATACTTTGCAATTTTACCTCTAACATAGGTTTTAGACTTACTTAGCTTTACATTTACATCCTTTACTATTGCCCTTATATTAATCTTTCTTGAGTCATTTCCTTTTGCCTTAAAGCCTAACCTCATTATTTTTTCCCCCAATTGTGTACGTTATTTTAAGTAAAAAATACAGCTTTTACTTTATCGTGATATTAACTGGCTGTTAAATCTTGGTTAAAACTTATTTTAAAGCTGTCTACATGAGTATCAAAAAAAAGAGCCCTATGGCTCCATTAACAAAACTTATATTTTATTCTATTAGACTCATTCCACTTTCCTTTAATTCTGCCTCTCTTTCGCTAAGGAAGCCTATCATGTTTTCAACATGCTGATTTAGCTCCAAGCCAAACTCTTCCGTCGCCTTCCTTATAGCCTCTCTATCAACTGCCCTAGCGAAGGCCTTATCCTTAAATTTCTTTATTACAGATTTCAACTCTAAATCATCAAAGCTTCTAGAGGGTCTTACCAGGACGCAGGCTACTATAAAGCTAGCTAACTCATCGACTGCATATAGAGCTTTATCCATATTGCTTTCGCGGTTGGTATTAGTATAGTCAGCATGTCCCATAACTGCGTGAATTATATCCTCGCTAAAACCCTCAGTCCTTAAAACCTCCTGTCCTCTAAAGGGATGCTCCTCTGGATATTTCTCAAAATCTATATCATGGACTAAGCCTGATATAGACCATTTTTCAATATCCTCCCCAAGCTTTTTGGCATATCCCCTCATACCTGCCTCAACGGCAAAGCTATGCTTAAGCAAGCTCTCTGATTCCACATATTTTTTTAATATTTGAAAAGCCTCATCTCTTTTCACATGCATCTCCTCCATTATCAAAATCTATATTATATATTTTCGGTATATCCCATTTTAATCCTGCCTTTAGTAGCATTATAGACTATTTTTTCTATAAATATAAGAGCCTCTATTTACTTATAGAGGCCCAATCATTATTAAGCTTTTCAAGATATGTCATTAGCATATTAGCAATATTGGTGGCTGCCTTTGGCTTAGCAGCTGCATAGGAGCTCTTAACCATAGCCCATCGTTTTTCTGGGTCTGTAAAGAATAATTCATTTATACATTCCTTCAGCTCTGCCAACTCATTAATAAGCCTTGCAGCTCCTAGCCTCGAGAAATATAATGCATTAACTACTTCTTGACCAGGGATTGGATCAACAACAATTGTTGGAAGCCCCTTGCTAGCTGCTTCCGTCATAGTGAGTCCCCCTGACTTAGAAATAAGTAAATCTGAAACCTCCATAAGCTCATGTATGTTATTACAAAAGCCAAAAACCTTAACTTTATGTTTATCCCTATATTGCCTAGCCTCTAGCTCTCTTTTTAATTGTTCATTCCTACCAGCCACCACCAATAGCTGTAGAGGTTTATTTATCTCATCAATTTTATCAAGTATTTCTTTTATAGGACCCAGTCCAAGGCCTCCACCCATTACCAACAGTGTGGGTAAATTAAGGGCAATTCCCAGTTCCCTTGCCACAGCCCCTTTATCAATAGGCAAATCAAATTTTTCATGGATAGGTATTCCCGATACTATAATCCTATTTGCACTGACACCTCTGTTTATTAGATCCCCTTTAAGCTCCTTACATCCCACAAAATACATATCTATCGTATCATCAAGCCAAACAGGATGAGCAGTATAATCTGTTATTATAGTAGCCGTCGGTATACTTATCTTCCTTCTCTTCTTTAGAGAGGAGATCAGAACTGCAGGAAATGGATTTGTAAATACTATCATATTTGTAGGCTTTGAGGCCAGTAGCTTGGTTATCTTTTTTTGGTATCTGTATGTGATCAAGTCACTAACCTTCCCCTGTGTTCTCAGCTTCTTCGTAATATGATAAATGAAATGATAGCCGCTTGGGAACAAATCGATCATCTTTAAATATGTGGATACTATAAACTGACTTATAGTAGGATGTAAAATGTTCATGAAGTCTACTACCTCCACATCAAAGCTTGACTCTTGAGCTAATATCCTTCTTTTTAAGGTTTCAGCTGCTTGATCATGTCCACTACCGATTGACGCCGTCATAATTACTATTCTTTTACTCATATACTCTCACCTCTCTATTAGTAAAATACCCAATAACCTTCACTTTTAACTTCTCTAATGTTTTTATTATAACAATTGTGTTGCTATAATGATAGCATTCAATTATTAATATCTCTTTATAGATTAGTTAATTCTTTCTTAAGCTTGATTTAGTAATACAAATTTTATTGTAATACTGATATCCTTCTTAAGGTATTAGAAGTTAGGATGTATTACCTTGTAGAAGCATTGTGTCTATTACATATATATGTAATTGCTATTGAATTTTTGCTGTAATGTTTAAGTAAAATACTGTATTTGGGCTTGAGGAAAATAGTATTCTATTAAGCTGGATAGATGCTCCTTAAGCTCTAATGCCTCATTCTTTTTATACACATACTTTGTCCTTCCATACTTACCCCACTTTTTATCTCTTGCCTCAGGATTCATATCCAGCTTTGTATTGGGATACCTTTTCACAATAATATCCTTAGCATTCATTGTAAATCGATGCTGTATTAATTCAAAGGTGAAAAAACTATCCTTACTATCTCCAAGATTATCATGCAGCTCCTCCAGCATCTCCTTATACTCTCTTTTCCAATTATCATGTAGCATAATAGGTGCTATGATAAAGCCCAAAGGATATCCGGCCTCCTGCATTTTTCTAGCTGCATATATACGGTCCTGTAGGCTGTCTACGTTATGCTCAAAGCTGTTTATTACATAATTTGAGTTAATGCTAAATCTAAATCGAGTATTTTTATTATGCTTTATATCAAGCAGACTATCTACGTTGGAATACTTTGTAACTACTCTAAGCTTGCCCCCTTCTAGTCTGCCAAAATGCTCTATAGTTTTCTTTAGAGCACCAGTTATATGCTCTACTGCTAAGGGGTCACCTGTACTGGCGGCTTCAAATACAGTTGCAGCAGGAAGCTTTTTTTCTATATATTTATCAATAGTCTGGTAGATTTCTTTAAGATTTGCATATACTCTGACATAGGGCTTTTTCCCTTGAGTCGTAAAGAGATAACAATATTCACAGGCTCCAGGACAGTTTGTCATTAGTGAGAATTGATAATCTGCTGAGGGTCTGCAGACCTCCAGCTCTTGACTTTTCTTTATTCCTATTATTAAGGTTTTTTTAGCAGCCACATACTTTGCCTTTTCATCCTTTCCAGGAAGATCCCTCACCTGATTATGTGAGGTAGTTGACAAAACAGGCACTTTATTCTCAGCACAATAATCCAGCACTCTTCTTCCCAATTCAGTTTCTCTAGCAGCAGCCTCAAAATAAACACGATCTGGCTTCCATAATTTCATAAAAAACACCTCCTATGCAATATTGTCTCACTTTTAAAGAAACTAATGCACAGAAAGGTGTCTACGCTTTTATTTAGCTACTTAAGTTGCTTTCTTCAATGGACTTTTCCTTGTCCTTTATTTCTAATTGTCTATCTATAAATCTATTTATTACTAAACGAAGTATTGCTATAACTGGCACTCCTAAAAACATACCTAATACACCGAAGAGCTTGCCCCCAACTACAATAGAAAACACAATCCAGAAGGGGCTTACGCCAACACTATCTCCCAATATCTTTGGACCAAGTATTAAGCCATCAAATTGCTGTAATACAAAAATGAATATAAGTATCCACAGGGCATTTAAGGGGCTATCAAAAAAGGTTATTATTACTGCTGGTACAGCACCAATAAAGGGTCCAAAGTAGGGTATCATATTTGTAACACCAACTATTAAGCTTATCAGAAGGGCATAACGAATCCCTATGAATTTTAATCCAACATAGCATATACATGCTATTATAAAGGAGTCAATTGACTTTCCCACTATAAACTTAGCGAAGAGGGTATCCACCTCTCTTCCAAATATCTTTACCTTTTCTACAGTTCCCTCCTTCCAGATTACTCTAAGAATTTTTTCAATGCCTACCTTAAAGGATTCCTTATCCATAATAAGGTAGAAGGAAACTATTAAGCCCAGGACAAAGTTTAGTAGTCCAAAGGTAATTGAAACCACACTATTTATTAAATTATTTAAAACATACAGTAAAATTTGCTCTGCATTCTTGAAAAGCTCATTAAGACGCATATCTATCAGCTCTGATACGTTATAGGAGCTAAAGGCCTCAATGTCCTCTACCCATCTATTTAGCAGCTCAGTTGTAAAGGTATAATAATTATCTACATTATTTATAATATCTCTAATATTATTGGTGATTTGTGGTGCCACAAAGACTATTAACAGCGTAATCCCACTTATTAAAATTATATACATAGATAATATGCTAATTAATCTTCTAAGCTTCTTATGCTGATTTATAAATGCAACTCTACCGTATAGCTTCCTTTCGAACCAACGAACCCCTGGGTTTAACAGGTATGCAATGGAGGCTCCTATAATAAAGGGGCTCAATAGCCTTCTAACTACCCCAAAGTTTAAAGAAAAAAAACTATATAAGTACCCTACATTATTAAGAAGCAGGTAAAACATTATTGATAAAGCTACGGTTAAAAAACCGTATAAGGAATATTTTAGATATTGCTTATCCCATTTAAGTCTCATACTTTTCCATCCTTATCCCGTTATTTATTTATATTATATATATAAATCCCTTCGGCTTCAATCAAATAAATATTTAATGCTCAATATTTATATTTCCCCTAACAACATCATATGGAGATATGATTAAACCCTTTTCCTGGGTATAGGTGGCTAAGAAAATATCAGTTATACTGTGATACCCCTGCTCTCTTGCCAAAAACAATACCTTTTCCTCAGTAAGCAGAAGTCTACTAATACTATGGTGGTCTAATTGTCCTTCAATAATTACTACCATTGGAGCCCCCTTAGGCCTAACCGGTATACTCATATCCTTAGGTGTAATAGGATTGACCTCTGTCTTCTTTAGTACAGTAAGCCTTCCATTCATTATTGACATAAACCTTAATGCCATAGCCTTTAATTTTATAAAAAATAAAAAACTAGAGATAATTTCTCTAGTCATAATAAACCTCCTGTAGAAAAAGTCCCTGAGCTGGAACAGTTTGTCCTGCCTCTAAACGCCTTCCACCTCTGAATATTTCATCTATGTATTCTGCTTTTTTCCTGCCTAAGCCTATTTCTAATAACGTTCCTATAATAATTCTCACCATATTATATAAAAAGCCATCACCTGTTATTGAAATTACCAGCATTTCCTTTGATTTTTCAAAGCTTATAGAGGATATCTCCCTAATAGTTGATTTGTTAGACTTTTTTACTGAAGAAAAGGCAATAAAGTCATGTTCTCCTATTAGCTTTTCAGCAGCTCTCTTCATCTCATCAATATTTAGCTCCTCTGGTACGTGATAGCTATATTTCCTTTCAAAGGCGGATGGTACCTTACTGTTCCATATTTGATAAATATACCTTTTCCCCTTTGCATTATATCTACTATGGAATCTTACATCCTTTTCCTCCAGCTTTTTCACAACTATATCCTGAGGTAAATAATGATTTATATAGTCTAGCATTTCCCTAGTTGTCATCTTCCCATGGGCTTTAAAGTTAGCCACTTGATTTTTGGCATGGGCTCCAGCGTCAGTCCTTCCTGAGCCAATAATCTCAGTGGGAACACCTAGCATTTGACTTATTACATCCTCCAGCTTACCCTGTATTGTACTTTCGCCACCCTGTAGCCTTTGCCAGCCCTTATACCTGCTACCATCGTATTCTATAATCATTTTTATATTTCTCAAGCTTCAACTCTCCATTCTTTTTTTTATAATATTGTACTTTCATTATATCAGTATACTTATTTATGTAAGTTATTCATTCAACAGAAAAGACTCCTTATTTGGAGCCTTCATACTGCTTACAGAGCTGATTGTACAGGCCTGTAACCATAATTTTTAAAGCTTAAGTATATTTTGGGGAAAATACAAAATTAGGAACGGTGTAGCATTCTACTATACTACCTATAATATTCTTAGTCCCCGTCCTGGTATATACTCCTTGAAGCCTTCCATCATACATAAATAAACCAATTATATAATTGCTTTCCTTAAACTCAACCTGATGCTCCTCATTAAAGAAGGCCATTTTCACCTTAGGGACCCTACAAAACTCCTGTAAAAGGTATTCCTCCTTTGCTTCCTCATCAATTATTTTTATCCATTCCTCAGTTGAGTAATCTTCTCCTATTCTTACTCCCTTGGAGGCATACTTATCCATAGGCTTCAGCACTAGCAAATCCTTATTAGCTATAGCATAATTTACCTGGTGGTCATCACTTATATCAAAGATGGCTGTATATGGTATGTGTGATTTTATAAATTCTCTATCTGCCTCTGTCAGGAAGGGAGTCTTTACCTCATCATGCAATAGAGCGAAGATAATTTTATTATGAATTATTTGAGACCTTAAGGGTCCTACTACACAAACATCCCCAGCTAAATAGGCTTCAATAAAGGGCCTTACAGCCTCAGCCCCCTCAATGATTTCCCAGGTTACTGCCCTTCTATATATACAATCTATTCTAAAGTCCTTATAATAGAGCTTTCCTTCTCTATATTCAAGCCATCTTGGGTCAACTATTATAGTCTTGCAGCCATCCTTTTCAAAGGCCTTTTGAAACTCTACGAACTCACTTGGGGGATCTGCCTGCAGCCAATCGACAATGGCAACCTGTGGCTTCTCAGACCTCTTGCTAAATTCCTTGTACTTCCTTTGCAGAATTTTAACCCATGAGTCAAATAACTCAAAATCCCTTATGCTATACTCCCCTTCATACTCCCTAATAGCTGCTGAATTGCGGAATACCCTAGCTATTTCCTGCTGCTCCACCATCCCTGATGAGCCATCAGCATTTAACTCACAAAACTGAAAGCTTCCTGTATCATAATGATAAAATATATCAAACCTACCTATAGGTACATCAGTACTATAACCAGGGTCCTTAAGTATTAGCTCCTCCAACAGGGGTGAAAAGCCAAAATGCTTTCTAAAATCTGCATCCATTATGTAATGTTGAATTACCTTATTTAAAATCTTGTATAATTCAGCAGTTAAGCTATCAAAGCGTTGGTAATCCGTCTCAGTCAAAAACATTGGCTGATATAAGAACTCTACTGGCTTACCCTTATATTGTGCAGTAGAATTAGCAACTGCTTCTGCTACCTTTTTATAGGAATCGGAATATAATTCATTATTACTTTGGATTTTTTTTAAGTAATCATCAAATAATTCTCTTGTCTTCATAATACTTCCCCTCCTGAATTAGAGCATTTAAACTACACCACTTTAAAGCCTCAGGCCCCTTTTCTAATATCCCCTCTCTTAAAAGCAGTGATATATTTTCACCTAAAGATAAAATTTCAGCCAATGGTTCGAAGTATTTTTGCTCCTCCTCAGACATGCTGCTCCTTGCCAAGTCAATAAGATACGCAATAATGTCTCCTACTGTCTTAGATAAAAATTCGCCCCTTGACCCCTTCTCCATCATAGAACTCTTATAGCTTGACAGTTCAACAGAATTAACATTTAGAGATAGCTGATAAAGCTCATTTAGTGCAGCTTCATTATAGAATATAGCCTTTATCAGTGAAATATATGAAAGATTATAAGGATACGGGATACTATCTCCCATTCTAATTTCTAAATATCTTTTAGCCCTTACATCTGGGAAAACCATTGTCATTATGTGCATCAGCTCATCCTTTGTAAAGCTGTACTCATCCATCAATTCACCGGTCTTTTTATCAAGGGTCGAAATGACTGAATTGTCCTTTATAATTAGTATTGGAGCAACCCCCAGTAGATACTCTGCATATTCTCTATAACCAAAGACCTCCTTATCCATTACCCCATCAATAATACCACTGCGGGAGGGATCGGTGTTTTCCCAGATTAGACTTCTTATACTATATTTATCAAATAGCCTGCCTTCAAATATTGGGCCATTATCAGATATATAGGCAAATATAGGTGATAAGAAATTTGCTACCCTTATCTTTTTAATAAAGTCCTCTTCATTCCTATAGTCTATTGTAACCTGAAGTGCGGCAGTACCCTTCATCATATTGTGGGCGTGGCTTCCTTTAGTCTTTAAATAGGAGGACATCAATTCATATCTTTTTTTAGGATTAAAGGGGATTTCCAGTATACTACTTTTCGGATGATAACCAATAGCCATCAGTAGTTGATTTTGCTCCTCTAGAATTGGAGTAACCTCCTGTAAAAAGCTTAGATAAATCCTCTCCACCTCTTGTATTGAGCTACAGGGCTTTATGCTTATTTCCAGCTGCCCCCCGGGCTCTAGAGTAAGGATTGCTGCTTCCTTCTCCAACCCGATTAAGTAATTATTTTCATACTTAGGCTTATAATTGAATTTCATTAGCTTCTTTAATGTTTCCTCTATGCCATTTTCTTGATAATAGTTTATAGAATCAAGGGAGTCCTTATCTACTACTATATGCTCGATTTCTACCCCTATTTTAAAATCCTCTACAATCTTTTCTCCAGACTTTAAAATCTCTACCAATGCTTTTATCTTGTCTTCATACTCCATTTACTTCCCCACCTTGTAAATTAAAAATTTGCTTCGTGTTCCGAGATATAATTTACAATTATACTACAAATACACAAAAATTTCTTTAACTATTACTTTGTTTTTGCACTTCTATATAAATATTTAATGCTAAGCCTAAAAATATTATTAGAAAGCCCACCATTCTTCCAATAGAAAACTTGATCCCCATATACCAGTCAATTATAAAACCAACTAAAAATTGCCCTATGAATACCGATAGGGTTGTATAAATTATAGGTATTTTAGGCACTAGCCTTATAGTCGATATAACTACTGCCACCGTTACCAATCCCCCACTATATAAATACAATGGAACCTGTTCCAGGCTTTTAAAGCCACTTTCCAGATCTCTTAAGGTAAATATGGCCATAATTGTTGCTAACAGAGCCCCAACAGAATTATGGTATAAAGCAGCCTTATAGGTTCCAATACTTTTCCCCAGTTGAGCATTTAGGGTGGAAGAAAAGGTAATTACCACACCTGCTATTAGTGCCAACAATCCGTATACAATTATCATATATGCCTCCTAGTTTAGCATAATTACAATTATTCCAATAACCATCATAATTAGACCTGGGGCCTTTTCTCTTCCTGTTTTAACCCTTTTCATTTTTAGCAGACCATAGCTATCTATAAAAAGCGAGGCAATCATCTGACCTAGTAGCATTAATGCCACTGTTATAGATACCCCTAATTCTTTAAATGTAACATTATTTAAAACAATTATTATTGCCCCTAAAACCCCTGTAAGATAATAATAAATTGGAAGCCTATCCCTATCTTCTTTTTCTTGGGGGTATAGTAGGGTAAGCATAAGGGTTCCCAAGGAAGCTATTATGTGTACAATAGAAGCGCTGATATAAATGCTTGTATGAACTGCCAGCTGACCATTTACACTCACCATTATTGCTATCATCCCACCTACAAGCAGACCGAAAATATAATACACTATTCCACCCCCGTAAGTTAAAAGCTCACTTGGGTGAGCTTACAAGCTTTTTTGTTTTATTACAGCTTAACTAAATACAGCTCCATATTCTCATTTATAATAATTAGCTGCTCTGTTTCATAATCAATATACATCTCGTCTATCTTCCATGGCAGGCTGATAAGAACACTTGCTTTCCCATCCTTGTTAATATGCATCAAATCCCTACCATTAACAAAATACCCCTTATCCTTGTGGGTAATCACAAAGAGCTCCTTGCTATTAAGCATCACAGGATTTTGAAAGCTTTTTCTTTCTTCCCTATCTATACTTACTATTTCCATCGCCTCTCGTATTCCGAAATTATTTCCATAAACTAAGGTATTAAATATAAACTCATAGTGATTGTATTTCATATCATTAACTGTATGACTTTTGCTATCCTTTAGGCCATAAACCATAACCCTTTCATACTGCATTTCCTCAAGCTCTCCCTCAACCGACTTT
>Ga0208243_1000432_pt1 | contig 24059 bp, 20 predicted proteins | sample Subbio2Aug_QV12A_FD_184826 | JGI IMG/M metagenome (GOLD analysis project Ga0208243, IMG submission 184826) | Serpentinite rock and fluid subsurface biosphere microbial communities from McLaughlin Reserve, California, USA - CR12Aug_QV12A (SPAdes) | ecosystem: Environmental > Terrestrial > Deep... | reverse complement strand
CATAGCCGCCGAGCCGCAGATAGTCGTCGCGGCGCAGGGTGAACTCGATCGGCGCCACCAGCGCCGGCGTCGGCACCGAGCCGAAGGCGTTCTGCGGCGTCCGCATCACGTCCACCATCAGCGTGATGCCGCCGCCCGGCCAGACGTAGACCGGCGCGCCGCCGCAGGTGACGTAGGTCTTCAGCCCCTGCACCGAACGCGTCAGGTTGACCGGGTTCTCGGTCACGCCGGCCCTGAGCGAGCCGCCGGCCCCGGCCATGAACAGCACGGTACACAGCGCCGGTTCGCAATTTTCCTCAATCAGTTCGACGGATTTCCTCAACCTTTCCGGGAATGCCTTTTCCACCGGCTTCAGGCTTTGGTCCAGTTCGAAGTAGGCGAACTGCTCGCCGGTCGTCGACACCATCAGCAGCGACAGCCCCGGCCGCGCGCCCTTTTTCGGGTTCCAGTCGCCGAGGATCTGCAGCGGATCGGTGATCGTCGTCCCGCCCCAGCCGAGCCCTGGTTCCGACACCTTGAAGTAGCGACCCGGCGTCGAGCGGCGGCCGACGATCCTGATCCCGGTGTCCTCCCAGCCCAGCACCTTGCCGGCCTGGTGCTCGGACACGACGCCGGTGATGTGGTCGTCCACCACCACCACCTCGTCGACCAGCCCACGCCATTGCGTCGCGAACATGCCGATCGTCGCCGAGCCGCAGCCGACCCGCATGCGATGTTCCGTCCGGCCATCGATCACCGGCGCCCGGCCGGCCTCCACGATCACGGTCGCGCCGCCGTCGACGGTCAACTCCACCGGCCTGCGGTTGCACAGGTCGAGCATCGCCTCGCAGGTCGCGCGGCCCTCCGCCTTCGACCCGCCGGTCAGGTGGTGCACGCCGCCGAGCGACAGCATCTGCGAGCCGTATTCGGCCGTCGTGACATGGCCGATCGCTTCCCCCTTCGCCCGCACGATCGCCGTCTCCGGGCCGAGGTGCCGGTCGGTGTCGATCTTCACCTTGACGCCGCAATAGGAGAAGATGCCTTCCGTCACCACCGTGACGAGATCCACCCCCTCCACCTCCTGGCTGACGATGAAGGGCGCCGGCTTGTAGTCCGGATAGGTCGTACCGGCACCGATCGCCGTCACGAAGGGCCGCGGGCCGACAAGGCTGCCGTCCCAGTCGTCCGCTTCCGCAGCGAAAGGAATCGCCCGGCCGCCGGTCTCCCCGGCATGGTGGAGGATCGTCACCGGATCGAGCCGGACGATACGGCCGTCGCGGTTGCCGTAGCGGTCGCAGGCCCCGGTGCGGCCCTCGGCGATGTAGCACATCACCGGACAGGCATCGCAGCGGATCTTTTCACCGGCGGGCCTGGGAGATTCGGCGGGGGTGAAGCGTTCGGAGAGTTCGTTCATGGGCGTACGCTCCGGCGAAGGACGGCAACCGTCACATCCCCCTCTGCCCTGCCGGGCATCTCCCCCTCGCGGGGGGAGATCGGCAGCTTCTGCCGCCGTGTCCGTTCTGCGACTCTGGAAGCTGCGCGGGAGGATGGGGACAGCCGATCTCCCCCTTCGAGGGGGAGATGCCCGGCAGGGCAGAGGGAGGTATGCCGGGCCGAAAGTTGTCGTTTCATCCCCGCCCCCGCATCGCCTCGACCACCCGCGACGGCGTCGCCGGCAGCCGGGTCACCAGAGCGCCGGTGGCGTCGCGGATGGCATTGAGGATCGCCGGCGCGGTCGGGATCAGCACGTGCTCGCCGAGCCCCTTGGCGCCGAACGGCCCTTCCGGGTCCGGCACCTCGACCAGGATGGTGTCGATCGGCGGCACGTCGCCGATGGTCGGGATCAGGTAGTCGTGCAGATTCTCGGTGCGGCCGGGCACGTAGTCCTCCATCAGCGCCATGCCGATGCCCTGGGCGATGCCGCCCTCAATCTGTCCCTCGGCGAGCAGCGGGTTGATGGCGCGGCCGACGTCGTGGGCGGCGGTGATGCGCACGAGCTTCACCGTGCCCAGCTTCGTGTCGACGTCGAGTTCGACGATCTGCGCGCCGTAACCGTAGACCGCATAGGGCCTGCCCTGCCCTTTCGGCCCGAGCGGCACCGTCGGCGGATCGTAGCTCTCCTCGGCCATCAGGACGTAGCCATGGCCGTTTTCGCCGAGCGTCGACAGATCGATGCGCCGCCGCGCCTCGCCCTCCGTCACCACGATCGCGCCGGCCTCGGGCGCGATCGTCGCCGCGCCGGACACGTTGGCCGCGCGCAGGATCGTCTCGCGCAACGCCCGCCCCGCCTTCTCCGCCGCCTTGCCGGTGATGTAGGTCTGGCGCGAGCCCGACGTCTTGCCGGCGTCGGGCGTGACGCCCGTGTCTGCCCCCTCGATCCGGATGACGGCCAGCGGCACGCCGAGCGCGTCGGCGGCGATCTGCGTGATCACCGTGTTCGAGCCCTGGCCGATGTCGACCGCGCCCTGGTGCAGCACCAGTTCGCCGGTCCGCGTGATGCCGAGACGGATCGTCGAGGGATTGGGGATGCCGGTGTTGCCGCAGCCGTACCAGCACGACGCGACGCCGACGCCCCGCCGCACGGTGCCGTCCGCCGCATTGACCGCCGAGGCCTGCGCCCGCGCCCGCGCCCAGGCCGGCTTCAGCGCCTCAAGGCAGGCGACGATGCCGACGCCGCTCTCCATCGTCTGGCCCGCCACCGTGGTCTGGCCGTCGCGCAGCGCATTGACCAGCCGGAAGTCGAGGCGGTCCATGCCGAGCTTCGCCGCCAGTTCGTCGTAGAGCGTCTCCTGCATCACCGCCGCCTGCGGCACGCCGAAGCCGCGGAAGGCGCCCGAGATCGGGCCGTTGGTGTGGATCGCGCGGCCCGTCGCCCGGTAGTTCGGCGTGAAGTAGGGGCCGGACGCGTGGACCGGCACCCGCACCGCCACCGTCGGCCCCCAGCTCGCATAGGCGCCGGTGTTGAAATCCCCCTCGAACACCATGCCGGTGATGCAGCCTTGCGCATCCGCGCCGATCGAGGCCCGCATCGAGCCCGGGTGGCGCTTGGTGGTCGACATCATCGATTCGGCGCGGCTGTAGGTCAGCGCCGCCGGCCGGCCGGTCTTCAGCGCCACAAGCCCGATCAGCGGCTGTACCGACAGGTCGAGCTTCGAGCCGAAGCCGCCGCCCGTCGCCGTCGGCACGATCCGCACCTTGTCCGGCGCGAGGCCCAGCACCTTGGCGGTGTCGTCGCGGTCCATGACCGGCGACTGCGTGCAGGCGGTGATGACCAGCGTGTCGCCGTCCATCGCCGCGAACCCCGCCTCGGGCTCGATATAGGCATGCTCGACATAGGCGGTCTCGATCGCGCCGGCCACCACCGCGTGCGAGGCCGCGAGTGCTGCATCGGCGTCGCCGCGTTCCACCACGCCCGCCACCAGCAAATTGCCGGGACGGCCGGCATGGACGGGATCGCCGGCGAGCGCCGACGCGACGTCGAGAACGTGCGGCAGTTCAGTCCAGACGACCGGGAAATCACGCAGGTCGAGCGCCTCGACCGCGTCCTTCTCGCCCGCGATCACAGCCACCGCCTCGCCGCGGAACCGCGCGACGCCCTCGGCCAGCGCCGGCTGGTCGGCATAGGCCGGGATCACGCCGAACCGGTTTACGCCCGGAATATCGGCGGCCGTGAAGACCGCGACCAGGCCCGGATGCGCCGCCACGTAGCCGTCGAGGTCGCCGAAGGCGAAGGCCGCATGCCAGTGCGGCGAGCGGATCACTGCGACCGACAGCGCGTCCGCCGGCCGGACGTCGGCACCGAAACGCTCCTCGCCCGTCACCTTCGGCCGTCCGTCGAGCCTTGGCAGCGCCGTCCCGACGGCGCAGCCGGCCTCGGGCAGCGGCTGGTCGTGGTGCCGGTCGGGCCGGTGCGCGTTCATCACCGCCTCGACGATCTTCCGGTAACCGGTGCAGCGGCACAGCACGCCGCCCAGCGCATCCTCCACGTCCCGTTCGCACGGCGCCGGGTTGCGCTCCAGCAGTGCCGTCGCCGCCACCAGGAAGCCCGGCGTGCAGATGCCGCACTGCGCCGCGCCGTGGCGCAGGAACGCATCCTGCAGCGCCGAGAGCGTGCCGTCGGCGAGCCCTTCCACCGTCGTGATCTTGCGGTTGCCGGCCTGGACCGCGGGCGTCAGGCAGGCGCAGACCGGCTCGCCGTCGACGAGCACCGTGCAGGCGCCGCAGTCGCCCGCGTCGCAGCCCACCTTGGTGCCGCTGCGGCCGAGATCGTCGCGCAGCACCGCCGACAGCCGCGCCACCGGCGAGGCCGTCACAGAGACGGGCGTGCCGTTGAGCTCGAAGGCGATCGGAACCGGCGCAAAGCTCATGCCGCCACTCCCCTGTCCGCCGCCCCGCCCAGCACGCAAGAGAGCGCCCGGACGACGATCTCGCGCGCCGCCTGCATCCTGTAGGCGGCGCTGGCGCGCACGTCGTCGATCGGCGAAAGCCCGCCGAAATGCCGCTCGCCGATGACGGCGAGCGCCGCGGCATCGGCCGGATGCCCGACGAGGTCGGCCTCCAGCCGCTGCAGCCGTCGCGCCACCGCCGAACATGCGCCGACGGCGACGGCGCAGCGGGCGATGCGCCCCGCCGCATCCGTCTCGACGCGGACCGCCGCCATGGCGATCGAGATCACCAGGTAGCGGCGCGCGCCGAGCTTGACGAATCCCGAGCGTCCCCCGCTCGATGCCGCTGGCACCCGGATCGCCGTCACCAGTTCGTCGGGCTGCCGCGCGGTCCTGCGGTTGCCGAGCAGGAAGGCCGACAGCGGCAGGCGCCGGGTGCCGCGCAGCGATGCGAGCTCCACCTCCGCGTCCAGCACCATGAGCGCCGGGACACCGTCGGCCGCAGGCGAGGCGTTGCAGAGATTGCCCGCGATGGTCCCGGCGTTCTGGACCTGGATGGAGCCCACCTCGCGGGCAGCCTGCCTCAGCGCATCGAAACCGCCCGGCAGGCGGGCGCGCACGATGTCGGCCCAGGTCGTCGCGGCGCCGATGACCACGTCGCCGCCGTCCTCGCCTATGCCGCGCAGCGCATCGACGCCGCCGATGTCGAGGATGTCGTCGCGGATCGGCCGGGCGCCTTGCGCCGGATAGAAGTCGGTGCCGCCCGACAGCACCGTCCAGGTGCCTTCGGCCAGGCGGGCGATGGCTTCGTCGGGCGTCGTCGGCCTTGCGTAGCGCGGCATGCGTGGATCCCCTCGCGCGGCCGGGCCGGGCCCGGCAGGACAATTCCGGGACGCGGCCAGCCTTGCGAAAATTCATTCGCATACAAATGATATCAGCATGACGGCGCTTGTCAAAGCCGTGCCGCCTTTGCAACGATGGGAAATCATCGTGGCGGCCGCCTCCCGCGGGCCGCAGGCAACGGAGTTCGCCCATGGCGCAGCGCGCCCTGATCGTCATCGACGTCCAGAACGATTTCTGCCCCGGCGGCGCGCTGGCGGTTGCCGGCGGCGACGCCATCCTGCCCGTCGTCAACCGCATGATCGCGCAGGCCGACCACGTCGTGCTGACACAGGACTGGCATCCGGCAGGCCATTCGAGCTTCGCCTCATCCCATGCCGGCCGGTCGCCCTTCGAAACCGTCGCCATGGCCTATGGCGACCAGACGCTGTGGCCCGACCACTGCATCCAGGGCACCGACGGCGCGGCGTTCCACCCCGCGCTCGACTGGACGAAGGCAGAACTCCTGATCCGCAAGGGCTTCCGCCCGTCGATCGACAGCTACTCCGCCTTCTTCGAGAACGACCACGCCACGCCGACCGGGCTCGCCGGCTACCTGCGCGAGCGCGGCATCAACGACCTGACGCTCTGCGGCCTCGCCACCGACTACTGCGTGGCCTATTCCGCCCTCGACGCCGTCCGCGAGGGATTTTCCGTCACCGTCGCCATGGACGCCTGCCGCGCCATCGATCTCGGCGGCTCCCTGGCGACGATGACGGCGCGCATGACGGAGGCGGGGGTGCGGCTGGCGTAGGACGGGCGCCCCCTCAGTTAACCCCCACATAGCGCCGCACCAGCGCCGGGTCGGCGCGCAGTTCCTCCACCGATACCGTGCGCCGGTTCTGGCCGTGTTCGACGAAGGCGACGCGGTCGGCGACGGGCAGCACCGCATCGACCCTCTGCTCGACCAGGAGAGTGGAGACGCCGCGCGCCCTCAGCGCCGCCACGGTCTCGCGGATGCGGGCGATCATGGACGGCATGAGCCCTTCGGTCGGTTCGTCGAGCAGCAGCACCTCCGGCTCGATGCACAGCGCACGTGCCATGGCCAGCATCTGCTGCTCGCCGCCCGACAGCGTGCCCGAGCGCTGCGACAAGCGTTCGCGCAGCACCGGGAAGAGGTCGAGCACGCTGTCGCGCGTCGTCCGTCCCCTGCCGCGCGCCATCAGGCCGATCTCGAGGTTCTCGGCCACAGTGAGTTCGGCGAACAGCCGCCGGCCCTGCGGCACATAGGCCACGCCGGCCTTCGGCACCGCATGCGCCGGCAGCTTCGAAAGCTCCGTGTCGCCGAGCCGGATCGCGCCCGCCCGCACCGGCACCAGCCCCATGATCGCCTTCAGCGCCGTGGTCTTGCCCGCGCCGTTGCGCCCGAGCAGGCACAGCACTTCGCCCCTGCGCAGCGAAAGCGAGAAGCCGCGCAGCACCTGCACCTCGCCATAGAAGCAGTCGACCGCCTCGAGCGTCAGCGCGTCATCCATCGCCGGGCGATCCCAGATAGGCCTGCTGGACGGCGGCGTCGGCGCGGATCGCGTCGGGCGTCCCTTCGGCCAGCACCGCGCCGTTGCTCATCACCGTGATGCGGTCGGCCAGCGCCATCACCACCGGCATGTTGTGCTCGATCAGAAGCACCGTCGCGCGCTGCGCGATCTCCCTCACCAGCGCGACGAAGCTCTCGATCTCGGCGTCCGAAAGCCCCTGTGTCGGCTCGTCGAGGATCAGCAGCCTGGGCTGCAGCGCCAGCCCCATCGCCACCTCGAGCAGCCGCTGGTGGCCATAGGCGAGCTTGCCCGCCGGCAAGTCCAGCCGGTCGGCGAGATGCACGCGCGACAGCGCCTCCAGCACGCCCGCCTCCAGCGCCCGCGCCGGAACGCCGCCGCCCCGGTCGATCAGCGTGCGCTGCACCGACAGCGCGACGTTGTCGAAGACGGAGAGGTTCTGGAAGATCGAGGTGATCTGGAACGTGTAGGCGATGCCGCGCCGCACCCGCCGATGTGCCGGCAGGGCGGTGATGTCGTCGCCGTCGAACAGGATCCGCCCCTCGCTCGGCGGGATGCGGCCGCAGACCAGGCTGACGAAGGTCGTCTTGCCCGCCCCGTTCGGCCCGATCACGGCGCGAATCTCGCCGGGCGGCAGCGTAAAATCGACATGATCGACGGCCGTCAGCCCGCCGAACCGCCGCGTCAGGCCGCGCGTGACGAGAAGCGGGCTCACGGCAGCCATGGCAGCCATTTCCGGCGGACCGTGCCCATCACGCCCTTCGGGAAGAACAGCACCAGCAGGATCAGCGCGACGCCCACGACCAGCAGCCACGCCGACGTGTAGCCCGAGGTCAGGTCGACCGCGTAGAACATGAACACGGTGCCCAGCAGCGGCCCGAGCGTCGTCGCCGCCCCTCCGAGCAGCACCCAGAGCAGCGGCAGGATCGAGTACTGGATCGACGCGAAGCTCGAGCCGACATAGCCGAACAGCAGCGCGTAGGCCGCCCCCGCCACCGCGCAGGACAGGCCCGACAGCACCATGGCCGAGAGCTTGGCGCGATGGACGTCGTAGCCCAGCATCCGCATCCGCTCCTCGTTCTCTCGGATCGCCACCAGGCCGCGCCCGAAGGGCGCCCGCGCGAGGGCCATCGTGGCGAGGAACACGACGGAGAACAGCGCCACGGCGATGAAGTAGCGCGTCGCCGGCTCCCAGAGCTCCAGGGTCCAGCCGCCGAGCCCGATCGTGCGCAGCTCCGGCCCGAGCACCAGCCCCTCCTCGCCGCGCGTGTAGGTCGTGTAGTAGAGCGTCGTCAGGTAGAACACCTGCGAGAACATCATGGTCACGATCATGAAGGCGACGCCGGTGGTCCGGAGCGCCAGCAGCGCCACGACCAGCGCCAGCGCCCCGCCGCAGGCGATGCCGAAGCCGAAGGCCGGCAGCACGCTCCAGCCGAGATGATAGGCCGTCAGCCCGGCGCCGTAGAGCCCGGCGGCGAAGAACATCGCGTGGCCGAGGCTGAGCAGGCCGGCATAGCCGAAGGTCAGGTTGTAGCCCATCGCGAAGACCGCGAGCACCAGCACCCGCGCCATGACGCCGCGATGATAGTCCGGCAGCACGAAGAACAGCGCCGCCAGCACCGCGACGACGGCGAGGTGCAGCGCGACGACCCGCGCGGTCGTATCCGCCCTCATGCCGTCCGCCCCGCCCGGTCCCGCGCCCTCCTCATCGCGCCGCCGTCCCGAACAGGCCCTGCGGGCGGAACACCAGCACCATGGCGACCGCGAAGGTGGCGATCATCTTTGCCAGCGTCGGCGAGAAGAACACCGAGATAACCCCGTCCGAGACGCCGATCAGCACCGCCGCCAGCACCGTGCCGCGCAGCGACCCCAGCCCGCCGATGATGACGACGATGAAGGAGAGGAGCAGCGGGTCGAGCCCCATCAGGTAGTGGGCCTGACTGATCGGCACGACGAGAACGGCCGCCACCGCCGCGAGGCCTGCCCCCAGCGCGAAGACGCCGGCATAGACGCGGTCGACCGGAATGGCGAAGTTCTGCGCCGTCTCGCGGTCGTATTGCGTGGCCCGCATCACCAGACCGATGCGCGTGCGCGTCAAGACGAACCATGTCGCCGCCATCAGCGCCATCGAAGCCGCGACGACGAACAGCTTGTACCCCGAATAGCCGAACCAGGGCAGCGCGATGCGGATCGAGAACGGTGCCTGCACCGGCCGCGCCTCGGGGCCGTAGACGGTCAGCGCCAGCTGCTGGATGATGTAGAGCAGCCCGATCGTCGCCACGATGGTCGCTTCCGGGTCGTAGTTCAGCCGCCGCAGCACCAGCCGCTCCGCCACGAGCGCCACGCCGGCCACCACCAGCGGCGACAGCACCAGCGCCAGCAGGAAGCCGAACGCCGGATGGCCGGTCACCAGGGTCGAGAAGAACCAGGCGAGCACGGCGCCGAGCATGAAGAACTCGCCATGCGCCACGTTGACGACCCGCATCACGCCGAACACCAGCGACAGTCCCAGCGCCATCAGCGCCAGCACCGCCGACGTCACGAGCCCTTCCAGCGTCGCCAGCAGGAGATGCGGCCCGAACGCCATTCAGGATGCCTCGTCGTCGGAAGGCGGCCGGTGGCGCGCGGTGTGGCCGAGCGTCGAGCGCACCGCGACGCCGTCCCCCTCCCCCTTGTGGAGAGGGGCTAGGGGTGGGGGGCCGCCCGCAGGGCCTGTCGAGAGCGTCTCGCAACAACCCGACACACCATCCCCCTGTCTCACGCGCGACCCCCCACCCTCACCCTCCCCACGAGAAGGAGGGAGACGCGGGCGGCGGCGCCAGGCTCACAATCCACGAACCGAGCACGAGTGTCGACAACCCGGCGCGTCCCTCACAGCGCCTGCGTCGTGTAATCCCCCTCGACCTCGTACAGCCCGTCCTCGATCGACGTCGTGTGCACCACCTCGAGCCGGCCGTCCTTCACCATCGAGATGTTCTGGTGGCCGTAGACCTGGTGGTTCTTGCCGTTGAACACCTTGTCGCCCTGGGGATGCTCCGGCCCTGCAGCGAAAGTCGTCAGCGCCTCGGTCGCCTCGACGAGCTTGCCGCGGTCCTGAGGCCCCTGGTAGCCGGCCGCCTCCATCGCCTGCTTGATGACGTAGAGCGTCTCCCAGCAGCCGAACATGTGCGCGGCGGTGGAAATGTCCTTCGGGTCGGCCAGCGAGGCGCCGTCGTCGTCGATGCCGACGGCGGCGCGATAGGCCTTGACGTAGTCGGGCGCACCCGTCTGCAGGTAGCGCGGCATGCCCTCCCAGAAATGGCTCCCCTCGAGGAACTCCAGCCCGGGGCTGTTGATGTCGACCGCCTCCAGCGAATCGATGAAGCCGAACAGCTTCGGCCCCGACCCGCCGTAGAACTCGCCGAGTTCCTTGACGAAAGTCAGCACGGCCGGCCCCACCATCACGTGGTACAGCACCTCGGTATCCGACGGGATGTTGGGGAAGTAGCGCGTGAACGAACTCTCCGTCGGCGGGATCGGCACGAGGCCCGCGATCTCGCCGCCCGCGTTCCTGATCGCGGCGGAGAAATAGTCGCGGTGGTCGTGGCCGAAGGCGTAGTCCGGAAACACCATCGTCACCTTCTTGCCGAGGTTCTGCGACACCCAGGGCGCCATCGCCGTCACCTGGGCGCGCACGTCGGTGATGCCGGGCTGGAAGACGTAGCGGTTCATCTTGCCGGACGCCACGTGATAGCCCTCGCTGACCACGTAATAGGGCATCTTCGCTTCGCCCGCCGCCGGAGCGGAACCGGCGACGACATGGCTGAACAGCGTCCCGAACACCACGTCGGTCCTGTGCTGGGTGGCGAACTTCTCGACCACCTCGGCACCGCGCTTCGGATCGGTGCCGTCGTCCTCGACGATGATCTCCAACGGGCGGCCGTTGATGCCGCCGGCCTCGTTGATCAGCTTCACCGCCGCGCTGGTGGTGCGCTCGTACCAGCGGCCATAGGCGGCGCCGATTCCGGTGCGATGGGCCTGGAAGCCGATGCGAATCGGCGCGGAGGACTGCGCCTGCGCATAGCGGACGAAGCCCGGAGCGGCCGCGAGTCCGGCTGCCGCGCCGATGCCTGCGAGGGCCGAGCGCCGGCTGATCGACGTGCCGGGGACGCTGCTGCGGTTGCTCTCTTCGGTCATGTCTCGTTTCCCTCTTTGCTGATCGCCGGGCCGCCCCGGCACGAGTCAAACCACCGATCGCCGCGCATGGCAACCGGATCTGCCGCCGCGGCAGGCGCCGGCCGTGGCCGTGCGCCTCAATAGCCCGTCGGCGTCGACATGAGCCAGAGCCCGAAGACCGTGTAGCCGACCATCAGCGTCGCCAGCGGCACCTGGCTGAGCACGCTGCGCTGCCGCGAACCGTACAGGCGCCCGGCCATGGTATGGGCGGCCAGCACGGCCGTGACGTGGCCGGCGACGATCGCGGCGGCCTGGAGGTTCCACAGGATCCAGGCCGATCCGGCGCCGGCCACCAGGCCCGCCGAAACGTGCAGGCCTGCGGTTCCGAACAGATTCCAGCCGTTGGACAGCGGATCGGAGAGCGCGGCCAGCGCGTACTGGCCGTTGACCAGGAGCGCGGTCAGGTAGTGAGCGAAGTGATAGGACAGCGCGATCGGCATCAGCGACCAGACCAGCGCGCCGGCGGCCGGCCAGGGCGTGCCGTGCCGTCCGGCCAGCCGCTCCCCGGCGAGGACCGCCAGCATGAAGCCGCTGCCGAGGAGGACGGTCAGGGCGGCGAGGCCGGCCGTGTTCTGCCAGACGACGGCGCTGCGGCCGGGGAACTCGAGCGGATTGACGTCGACGAGGCCGAGCCAGAAGAAGCTCCGCATCAGCCCGTCGAAGGACACCGAGGCCAGCGCCAGAACGAGGAAGACGGTGCCGCCGGGCGGCAGCGGCGACTGGTGCGGCAGGCGCGCGCCCGGAAGGGACAGGCCGGGCCGGACGCGTCCTTCCGCGCCCCCACGAACCGCAGATATCGCGCCCATCCGACCCACCATCGTCAGGAAGACCGACAGGAACTCGCCCCTGCGGCTCCAGTCGCTGTGGCCGAAGATCAGCATCATGGCGAAGGTGGTGAGCCAGTAGAGCCCGATCACCACCGCAAGCCGCGCGGGGTCGTCGGGGGCAGGATGGACCAGTTCGAACCAGGCGAATCCCGCCAGCCCCGCCACCGCCGGCCAGCAGCCGAGCCAGGCCGGACAGGTCAGGACGCCCTCCCCGCCGCCCCGCCCGAAGAGCCGGCGCCCGAGCCGCACCGGCCCGTACCAGGGGTCCAGCCAGTACCAGGCGTTGCCGGCCACCCCCTGAAGCAGCACCAGCCCGATCCAGAAGAGCGTCCAGAAGGTCAGCGGCAGCGGATTGGACAGCGGGTCGCGGCTGCCCGCCAGCCCGGCCACGAGCAGCAGGGCGAGCGCCAGCCAGGACAGGAGGCTCGTCGCCATGCGCAGCTGCGGCAGGAACGGTGCCCCTGCAACCTTTTCGCCCTCCAACCGTTTCATGCCGTTCGGATCGACCAGAACCGTGATGGCGAAGGTCGCCGCGACCGCGAGCGCTCCGCCGGTGAGGTAGTGGCTGGTCGGCAGCAGCAGCACGTGGCCGCGATCCGAGGCGTGGCTCCATGCCACGCCGGCACAACCCATGAGGCCAGCGGCCAGTGTAAGGGAGCCGATGAGGACCATAGGCCGAGACGGCAGTTGCATAATCGGGACCTTCGCGCTCAAGATAGTGCCAATCATGCATGCCGGCGGCACGAGCGAAAGCCCGGGCCAGCTCCGTCTTTGACCAAATGGTCAGCCACTTGCCGCTTGCGTCAACGCAGGTTCGTGGCTAACCTATTGATATAGAATGTTTTGAGGTAGCGATGTTGGTGAGTGAAGAGACTGAAGCCACTGGCGCGCAGCCGCTCGACCAGGGCATCCTGCACGGGCTTCTCGGGCGGCAGCTGCGGGTGACGCATCTGGCGGTGTTCCGTGCCATCGAGGAGCAACTGACCGGTATCGGAATCACGCCGCAGCAGTTCGGGCTGCTCGTCATCGTCGACCGCAACCCTGGCGCGCGCCAGACCCTCATCGCCAAGGCCCGCGGGCTCGACAAGTCCACCCTCGTACCGATGATCGACCGGCTCGAGCGCGACAACCTCCTCGAACGCCGGCCGCTTGCAACCGACCGCCGCATCCGGGCGATCTGGATCACCGACCGCGGCCGCGAGGTGCTGCGTCAGGCCGTGCCGATCGTGCAGAGGGGCGACGACCTGATTCGTGCCCAGCTGAGCGACGCGGAGCTTGCCGAACTGGTCCGGCTGATGGAGAAGGTCCGCAAGGGGCTCGGCGTCGCCGAGTGACCGGCATGCCTGTGGATAGTCGTGGCGGTCGACGATGCGCGATTGGCCCGCGACCGTCGCGGCGATAGGCTCGGCCATGCTTCCCGCCAAGGACATTTCCCGCCTCATCGAGATCATGGCCGCCCTGCGCACGCCGGTCACCGGCTGCCCGTGGGATCTCGAACAGGATTTTTCCAGCATCGTCCCCTACACGCTGGAGGAGGCCTACGAGGTGGCCGACGCGATCGAGCGCGGCGACATGGACGACCTGCGCGACGAACTCGGCGACCTCCTGCTCCAGGTCGTCTACCATGCCCGCATGGCCGAGGAGGCCGGCGCGTTCGCCTTCGGCGACGTCGTCGAGGCGATCACCGCCAAGATGATTCGCCGTCACCCGCATGTGTTCGGGGATGCGGAGGCGCGTGCGGCCGGTTCCGCCAAGGGCATGTGGGATGCGATCAAGGCCGAGGAGAAGGCGCGGAAGCGCGCGGCCCGCACCGCCCGCGGCCTGCCGGCCGAGGACCACGGCCACGGCTTCCTCGACAGCGTGCCCGTCGCCCTCCCCGCGCTGGTGCGCGCCCGCAAGCTGCAGGACAAGGCGGCGAAGGTCGGCTTCGACTGGAAGGAAGCAGCCCCCATCCTCGACAAGATCGAGGAGGAAATCACCGAACTGCGCCAAGCCATGGCCGACGGCGACGCGAAGGCGACCGCCGACGAATTCGGCGACGTCCTCTTCGCGCTCGTCAATTTCGGCCGCCACGTCGACGTCGAAGCCGAATCCGCCCTGCAAGGCACCAACGCCAAATTCCGCAGGCGTTTTCATTTCATCGAACGCGAGCTTGCGGCCAGCGGCAAGCGCCTCGGCGAGGCGACGCTGGACGAGATGGAAGAGCTGTGGCAGCGGGCGAAGGGGGTGGAAGGATAGGCACGCCATGGCTCCCCTCGCGAATACACCTTCGTCACCGCCACGAAGCGCAAGCGCCCGTCGTCACGCCTGAGGCTGCGCGGAGCGCTCATACGTTGCGGCGAAGACCGTGTCGGCGAGCCAGCGCTTGAATTCCGGATTGTCGCTGAACTGCTTGAACAGTTCCGTATCGTCCTTCATCGGTCCGACGATGACTCCGGCCAGCGCCCGGTCGTGTTCGATCCGGGCGTTCTGCCGGCCGGAGTTCGCCTTCGTATTCTGATCAGCCGGGTTGGCCGCAACCTTGTTCGGGATTTCGGTGGCGATCAGGCGGCGAATCCGATCCGTATCCGCCCATGTGATGTTGCCGAAGAGATCGTTGAAGCTGCGGATGATGTTCGACAACCGGTCCAGTTCGGGTTCTGCCCTGTGCCCACCACCTTCGGTCGGTACGGGATCGATCTCGGCGTTCCGGTCCGCGAGCTGCACGCGCTGAGTCGCCTGTTTCTCGACCCGGTAGCTGTCCATGTCGATGGCTTCGAGGATCCCGACGGAAAGGTCTTCCTCGCGCGGCGCCGGCAGCTTTGGCAGCAGGAGATTCAGGAGGATCGAAAGCTTCTCCCATTCGGCATTCGTATAGGGAAGGATCGAAACAATGAACGCGTAAGTCCGGGCGAATGCTGGATCAGCACGCGCCGGCCGGCGCCCTTCGCCTTCGCATCGGCCAGGAGCCTGCGCACCACGTCGAGCTGATGGAAGCGCGGGAACAGCTGATCGCGCTTCGTCCGGCCGGTCTTCGGATCCTTGCGCTCGACGATCTGGGCGTAGTTCTCGATGATGTCCGTCCACAGATAGTCGGTCCTGATGCCGCCGGGGTTCGGCGGGTTGCCGGCGCCATCGTTCCAGCCCTTGTCGAAGGGCAGGAACCACGATCCCTTGCCCTTCAGATGCGTGCAGAACTTCACCTGCGCGTCGTCCACGGCCAGATGCACGACGCAGCGGCCGAACTCGAACAGCTTCTCGCGCGGGTCGCGGTCGCGCCTGTATTGCTCGACGGCGTCCTCGACCGTCTGCTTGGTCAGGCTGTTCTTCAGTTCGAAGGTGGCGACCGGCAGACCGTTGATGAACAGCGCGAGATCGAGTGCATGGGCGGTGTCGTCGCGGCTGTAGCGAAGCTGGCGCGTGACCGAGAACCGGTTCAACGCAAAGCGTTCGGCCGCCTTCGCATTGCCCGGCGAAGGCGTGCCGTGGAACAGGTCGATATGGTGCGCGCCGTGCTTCAGCCCGTTGCGCAGAACGTCGACGACGCCGCGCCTGGCCGTCTCGCCCTGAAGCCGTGCAAGGAATTTTTGTCGCGCCGGGCTGTCGTCGTCGAGATCGAACGCGGCGACGAGCGACGGCTGCGTCGCGCCGACGAAGGCGCGAAGCTGCACGCGATCGACCGTCCAGGCGCGGTCGTAATCCTTCGGGTTGCCGAGCAGCCAGTGGTGCAGGCCGACGAAGGGTTCGGGGTCCTCGGAAAATCCGCTCGCCGACGGCGCCCCCGCAACGTCGATCCGGCGGCCCGTCATTGCGGCGACGATCAGGGCCTCGAGGCCAGTTGCGCGTCGACCAGGAAGCGCATCAGGCCTCGCGCAGCACGGGATGATCGCTCTGCCGGGCCGCGTATTCCAGCGCTGCGGTGATGTCGCCATCCTCCAGCAGCGGATGGTCCTCCAGAATTTCCGAACGGTCGGCGCCGGCGGCCAGCAGGTCCAGCACGTCGCGGACGCGTATCCGCAGACCACGCAGGCACGGCCGACCGCCGCACTGGCCGGGATCGACGGTGATCCGATGGATTTCGGTCATCTCTTGCGTCCTGAGCGGGATCTGATCGCCTTCCCGGGATCGATAGCAGAATTCGCGGCCATGCGCACGGTCAGGCGGCGACCTCCTCGTTCGCGGCGACGTCGACGGCGTCGTCGAGGTCGTCGTCCTCGGCGAGATCGTCGGTGGCCTCAGGCTCGACGGTTTCAGGCAGGCTGGCTGCCACGGCGCGGACATCGAGCTTGCCGGTGACGACATCGGCGATCAGGCGGGTGCGGAATTCCTGGATCAGGGCGATTTCGGTCTCAACCGTCAGGATCGCATCCGAGACGCTTCAAGCCTTTCCCGTCCACCCTGCCCGCCTGTCGACGACGGTCGGCCGGTCGGTCGGTGGGGCTCGTCGTCGGGCTGACGAACGGGCTGGTCACTACCGCACCGATCTTCCGGGGGCGGTGCGCGACAGTCCCCTCTGGGCAACGCAGAAGACCGGGCTTATCAAGGCGATGATCGAGATCGGGTGAGGCGGACATGGCGGCCAGCGACTACGAGATCCACGACGCGCGCTTCGCCGGGCTGATCTTCGAGAATGCCGGCATCGACGTGCTGTGGAGCGGCGGACGCTGGTGCGAGGGACCGGCCTATTTTCCGGCCGGCCGCTACCTCGTCTGGTCGGACATTCCCAACGACCGCGTCCTGCGCTGGGACGAAGCGAGCGGGCACGTCGCCACCTTCGAGCAGCCATGCCGCAACCAGAACGGCCACACCCGGGACAGCCAGGGCCGGCTGGTCGCGTGCGAGCACCGCAGCCGCAGCGTCACGCGCATCGAGCACGACGGCACGCGCACCGTCGTCGCTGACGGTTTCGGTGGCCGGAAACTGAACTCTCCGAACGACGTGATCGTCCGCTCGGACGATTCGATCTGGTTCACCGATCCCTCCTACGGCATCGACAGCGACTACGAAGGCGATGCCGCGCCGATGGAGCAGGACGGCCGCCATGTCTACCGCGTCGATCCCTGCGGTTCGCTGACGCGCGTCGTCAGCGACATGGTCCAGCCCAACGGCCTCGCCTTCTCGCCCGACGAGACCCTGCTCTACGTCACCGACACCGGCCGGACCCATGTCCCGGACCGGGCGCCCAGGATCAGGCGATACCGGGTGGCGGCGGACGGACGGTCGGTCACGGACGGCACGGACTTCGCGTTCTGCGACGCCGGTCTCTTCGACGGCCTGCGGGTCGATGCCGCGGGCAACGTCTGGTCCTCCGCTGGGGACGGCGTGCATTGCTTCACGCCGGACGGGACCCTGCTCGGAAAGATCAGGACCGGCGAGCCCGTCGCCAACCTGTGCTTCGGCGGCCCGAAGCGCAACCGCCTGTTCCTCTGCGCGACGTCGAAGCTGCTCGCGGTCTACGTCAACGCGCGCGGCGCCGTGTAGGGCGTTCGGGTCGGGCGCACGGTCTCGGACCGGGACCGGGCTCGACCGGGGCCGGGAGAAGCGGCAACGGAACTGCACGAACCCAGCATGGAGGCAGCATCGCCGCCAGGCGGGCGCACGGCGCGACCGCGCCGTCCGCCCTCACCTGCCCCCGCTCAGCCGCTCCTCCACCTCGTCGCGCATCGCCCGCGTCACGCGCAGCCTGAGCTCGGCGCTTCCGTCCTCGCGGTCTTCCCGCACGAGCACGTCGGCGTTGCGGTAGAGCCAGTCGATCAGCTTCATGCGGTTCGGCGTCAGGTGGACCGTCAGTTCGGCGAGGTCGCCGGACAGCCGGGTCTCGATCTGGCGCAGCAGGGCGTCGACGCCCTCCCCGGTGATCGCCGAGACCACGATGGGCGCGGGCGCGCCGTCGGCCGAGCCGGACAGGACAAGCCGCTCGCGGGTGGAAGCGTCCAGCCGGTCGACCTTGTTCCAGACCTCGATCACCTTGCCGCCCGGCGAAACCTCGACGCCGAGATCGGAGAGGATCCGCTCGACGTCTTCGGCCTGGGCGGCCGTGTCGGGATCGGAAATGTCGCGCAGGTGGATCACGAGGTCGGCCTCGACCACCTCCTCCAGCGTCGCGCGGAAGGCCGCGACCAGATGCGTCGGCAGGTCCGAGATGAAGCCCACCGTATCGGACAGGATGACGATGGTGCCGTGCGGCAGCTTCACGCGGCGCAGCGTCGGGTCGAGCGTGGCGAACAGCATGTCCTCTGCGAGCACCGAGGCTCCGGTCAGCCGGTTGAACAGCGTCGACTTGCCGGCATTGGTGTAGCCGACGATCGCCACGACCGGGAACGGCACCTTCCTGCGCTTCGAGCGGTGCAGCTCGCGGGTGCGCTTCACCGTCTCCAGCTCGCGCTTCAGCTTGGTGATCTTGTCCTGCAGGATGCGGCGGTCGGCCTCGATCTGCGTCTCGCCGGGGCCGCCGAGGAAGCCCGCGCCGCCGCGCTGGCGTTCGAGATGGGTCCAGCTGCGCACCAGCCGGCCCTTCTGGTAGTTGAGATGGGCGAGCTCGACCTGCAGCGTGCCTTCCTTGGTGCGGGCGCGCTCGCCGAAGATCTCGAGGATGATGCCGGTGCGGTCGAGCACCTTGGCGTTCAGCCCCTTCTCGAGGTTGCGCTGCTGCACCGGCGTCAGCGGATGGTCGACCACGACCAGCGCGGCGCCCGTCTCCCTGATCCGCTCGGCGAGTTCCTCGATCTTGCCGGTGCCGATCAGCGTCGCCGGACGCGGGTCGTTGACGGTGACGATCTCGGTGTGGACCGGTTCGAGGTCGATCGCGCGGGCAAGGCCGACGGCCTCGTCGTGACGCGCCTCGGGAGACCGCGTCAGCCGCGGCCGGCCGCCGTGCTCGTCGTCGTCGCGATGAAAGCGCGGCAGGACCGGAACGACGATGACGGCGCGCGTGGCAACGGTGTTCGGCTGGCCGTCGGCCTGCCGATCCTTCGCCCCCTGCTGGCGCCCGCCCGGGCTCGTTGCGTCCAATCAGCTATCCCGGCCGGCATCCTCACCATCGAACATCTGAACCGGCTGGCTCGGCATGATGGTGGAGATGGCGTGCTTGTAGACGAGCTGCGAGTGCCCGTCGCGGCGCAAAAGCACGCAGAAATTGTCGAAAGAAGTGACAACTCCCGTCAGCTTGACGCCGTTGATCAAAAATATCGTGAGAGGGTTCTTGCTCTTCCGGACCGAGTTGAGAAACAAGTCCTGAAGGTTCTGCGACCGTTCCGCCATTTTTCTTGTCTTCCGCCGTTCCCCGAAAACCGTGCACGACGGCGCCCAAACAACGACACGCGATCCAAGCGCACGGAAATGATCCGCCTCCGAAATGTGTGCGCTACCCTGCGCAACATTCCCCTAGTCACAAGCGGTTATCAGGCTTGGCATTTTTCCGCAATGTCAAAAAAAGCCTCGCGCAAGGAAAGCACGACGCTGCCCGGATGGCCGTTGGCGACGGGTGCGCCGTCGATCTCCACCACCGGCATCGCAATCGTCGTGGCCGAACTGATGAAGGCTTCGCGGGCGGCCTTCGCCTCGGCCACGGTGAAGCCGCGCTCCTCGATGGTCAGGCCGAGCGCCGCCGCCACCTCGAACATGGTCGTGCGGGTGATTCCGCGTAGGATGCCGTGCTCGGCCGGCCGCGTGACGAGGCGGCCATCCTTCGTGACGATCCAGGCATTCGACGAGCCGCCCTCCTTCACGGTGCCGTCGGCGTCGACGAACCAGGCTTCCTGCGCGCCCGCGGCCCTGGCCGCCTCCTTGGCGAGCACGTTGGGCAGGAGGCCCACCGTCTTGATGTCGACGCGGTCCCAGCGGGTCTCGGGCACGGTGATGACCCGGATGCCCACCGCGGCGCGGCGCTGCGCGTGCGAGGGATCGACCTTTCGCGCCGTGACGACGAGCGCCGGCGCCACCGCCTGCGGGAACAGGAAGTCGCGCGGCGCCACGCCGCGCGTCACCTGGAGGTAGACGAGGCCGTTGCGCACGCCGTTGCGGCGCACCACCTCGCGGATCACCAGTTCGAGCGCGCGGCGCCGCATGGGCCAGGCCATCGACAGCTCGCGCAGCGAACGGTCGAGCCGGTCGAGGTGGCGCGTCATGTCGACCACGAAGCCCTGCTTCACCTCGCAGACCTCGTAGACGCCGTCGGCGAACTGGTAGCCGCGGTCCTCGACATGCACGGTGGCGTCGGCGTGGCGCAGGTAGCGGCCATTGACATAGGTGATACGCGGCATCGGTTCCCCGCAAGGCTTCATGGCCGCCGCGCAGGCGCGGACCGGCCGGGTTGATCAGAAGAATTCGAGGCTGACCCGGAACATCTGCTCCACCTGGCGCACGGCCGTGTCCATGGCGAAGATGATGACGCGGTCCTTCGGGCGGATCAGCGTGGCGCCGCTCGGCTTGATGGCGGTGCCGTCGCGATAGATCATGCCGAGCCGCATGCCGTCGGGCAGGTTCAGGTCGCGCAGCGGCGAGCCGACCAGCGGCGAGGTCTCCAGCGCCTCGGCCTCGATGATCTCGGCCGTGCCGCGCTGGACGCTGTGGACGGCGCGGATGCGGCCGCGGCGCACGTGCTGCAGCACGCGGCTGATCGTCACCGAGCGCGGGTTGACGTGGGCGTCGATGCCGAGCGTGCGGGTGAAGTCGTGGTAGGTCGGATTGTTGATCAGCGCCAGGTTGGACTTGCAGCCCAGCCGCTTGGCCATGACGCTCGACAGGATGTTCACCTGGTCGTTGTTGGTCAGCGCCACCATCAGGTCGGCGTCCTGGATGTCGGCCTCGAGCAGCAGCTTCTGGTCGAGCGCGCTGCCGTGCAGCACCACCGTGCGGCGCAGCTTGTCGGCGATGGCGATGGCGCGCTCGCGCGTGTCCTCGATGATCTTGACCTTGGTGCGCGACTGGCGCGCCTCGAGCGCCCTGGCGACGTAGAGGCCGATGTTGCCGCCGCCGCCGATGACGATTCGCAGCGCCTCGGTCTCCTCGTGGCCGAACAGGCCGAGCGTGCGGCGCACCTGGTCCTTGGTGGTGACGACATAGGCGAGGTCGCCGGCCACCAGCTGGTCGGCCGAATGCGGGATGAACAGGCGGTTGTTGCGCCAGACCCCGACCACCGTCGACGGCAGGTCCGGGAACAAGTCGGAGAGCTGCGACAGCGGCGTGTTGATGACCGGGCATTCCTCCAGGCACTCGATCGCCACCATCGCCACCTTGTCGTCGGCGAAGCGCACCACGTCGGTGGCGCCCGGGATGGCGATGCGCCGCAGCACCATCTCGCCCACCTCGATCTCGGGCGAGATGATCACGTCGATCGGCAGGTTCTCGCGCGAGAACAGGTTCTGGTAGTGCGGCTGGAGGTAGGACTGCGCGCGGATGCGCGCGATCTTGGTGGGGATGTTGAACAGCGAATGCGCCACCTGGCAGGCCGTCATGTTGACCTCGTCGTAGAGGGTGACGGCGATGAACATGTCCGCCTGCTGCGCGCCCGCGAGTTCCAGCACGTCGGGATGGGCGCCGTGGCCGACGAAGCCGCGGACGTCGAGCTGGTCGCGGATGGTGCGGATGAGATCGGGCGACGTGTCGATGACGGAGACGTCGTTCTGCTCGGCCGCGAGGCGCTCGGCGATGCCGTAGCCGACCTGGCCGGCGCCACAGATGATCACGCGCATGATGGACTCCGATCCGCCGCCGCTACACGCCGAGCGACTTCAGCTTCCTGTGCAGGGCGGACCGTTCCATACCAATGAACTCGGCCGTGCGCGAGATGTTGCCGCCGAAGCGGTTGATCTGCGCGATCAGATATTCCTTCTCGAAGAGCTCGCGCGCCTCGCGCAGCGGCAGCGCCATGATGTGCTGGTCGGACTGGCTCGGCGCGCGCGGCATCACGTCGCCGATCTCGGCCGGCAGCAGGTCGGCGGTGATCGGCGAATCGACGTTCTCCCCGCGCGACAGAATCATCAGCCGCTCGACGTTGTTGCGCAGCTGCCGCACGTTGCCCGGCCAGTTGTGCGCCTGCAGCACCGCCAGCACGTCGTCGCCGATGCGGCGGTTCTTGATGCCGGACTGGCGCACGATCTGCTTCATGAAGTGGTCGACGAGGTAGGGGATGTCCTCGCGCCGCTCCGACAGCGGCGGCACCAGCACCGGCACCACGGCGAGGCGGTGGTAGAGGTCCTCGCGGAACCGTCCCTCGGCGATCATCGCCTCGAGGTTCTGGGCGGTCGACGAGATGATGCGCACGTCCACCTTGACACGCTTGGCACCGCCCACCCGCTCGAACTGCTGGTCGACGAGCACGCGCATGATCTTGTTCTGCGTCTCGCGCGGCATGTCGGCCACCTCGTCGAGATAGAGCGTGCCGCGATGGGCCTCCTCCAGCGCTCCGACCTTGCGCTCGGCGCCGTTGGGCTCGGTGCCGAACAGCTCGATCTCCATGCGGTCGGGCGTGATCGAGGCGGCGTTGATCGACACGAAGGGCCCGTCCTTGCGGGCCGAGATCGCATGGATGGCGCGCGCCGCCGATTCCTTGCCGGAACCGGACGGACCGATGATCATCACCCGGCTGTTGGTCGGCGCGATGCGCTCGATCGTCTGGCGCAGGTGGTTCATCGCGGCGGAATTGCCGATCAGGTCGAAGGTGTCGGCGGTGCGCTTCTTCAGCTCCGTCACCTCGCGCTTCAGCTTCGAGGTCTCCAGCGCGCGCTCGCAGATCAGGAGCAGCCGGTCGGCCTTGAACGGCTTCTCGATGAAGTCGTAGGCGCCGCGCCGGATCGCCGAGACCGCGGTCTCGATGGTGCCGTGGCCCGAGATCATCACCACCGGTACGTGCGGGTGGATGGTCTTGATCTCGTCCAGCAGCGCCAGGCCGTCCATGCGCGAGCCCTGCAGCCAGATGTCGAGCAGGATCAGCCGCGGCACCCGGCCGGCGATCGCCGCCAGCGCGCTGTCGCTGTCGAAGGCCGTGCGGGTCTCGTGGCCCTCGTCGCTCAGGATTCCGGCGACGAGTTCGCGGATGTCCTCCTCATCGTCGACGACGAGAATGTCAGACGCCATGGTTCACCTGCTCTTCTTGCTTTTCTTGTCGTCCGCCGACCCCGCCGCCCGCCGCCACGTCGTCGGCCGCCGTCGAGGGAAGGACCACGCGGATCATCGCGCCGCGGCCGCCGTAGAACCCGGCCGGCGCGTCGTGGAGCTCGATACGGCCGCCATGTTCCTCGACGATCTTCTTGACGATGGCGAGGCCGAGGCCCGTGCCCTTGGCACGGGTGGTCATGTAGGGCTCGAGCAGCCGCTGGCGGTTCTCCGCCGGCAGGCCCTTGCCGTTGTCCTTGATGTCGACCGTGATCCAGCCCGCGTCGCAGTGCGCCGAGATCTCGATCACGCCCCGCACGGCCTCGGTGCGCTCCGCCGATTCGATCGCCTCGGCGGCGTTCTTGATCAGGTTGCCGAAGGCCTGGCTCATCAGCCGGCTGTCGAAGCGGCCCTTGAGCGGCATCGCGCCGAAGTCGCGGCGGAACTCGATCTCGGCCTTCGAGACCTCGACCAGGAACGAGGCCTCGCGCAGCGCCTCGCGCAGGTCCATCACCTCCAGCGTCGGCTTGGGCATGCGCGCGAAGGCGGAGAACTCGTCGACCATGCGGCCGATGTCGCCGACCTGGCGGATGATCGTCTCGGTGCACTGGTCGAAGACCTCGCGATCCTCGGTGATCACCTTGCCGTAGCGGCGGCGGATGCGTTCGGCCGACAGCTGGATCGGCGTCAGCGGGTTCTTGATCTCGTGGGCGATGCGACGCGCCACGTCCGCCCAGGCCGAGGAGCGCTGCGCCTGCACGAGATCGGTGATGTCGTCGATCGTCACCACGTAGGACGGCAGTTCCGATTCGCCCTTCCCCTCCTCGATCGTCACCTGCACGTTGAAGGTCCGCTCGACGCCGCGGCGCATGAAGACCACCTGCTCGCGGTAGACGGGCCGCTCGGAGGAGCGCGCGATCTCGAACACGCGGCCGAAATGCGGCAGCACCGCCGACAGTTTTTCGCCCTCGGTCTCGTGCGCGTCGATCGACAGCATGGTCTCGGCCGAGCGGTTGACGATGGTGATCGCGCCGTCGGCGTCGACGCCGACGATGCCGGCGCTGACGCTGGCCAGCACCGCTTCCGAGAAGCGCCGCCGCTCGTCGATCTGGTCCTTCGCCGACAGGATCTCGTTGCGCTGCGACTTCAGCTGCAGGAGCATCTTGTTGAAGGTGTCCGACAGCGAGGCGACGTCGCCGTCCGAGTTG
>Ga0208243_1000431_pt1 | contig 24063 bp, 21 predicted proteins | sample Subbio2Aug_QV12A_FD_184826 | JGI IMG/M metagenome (GOLD analysis project Ga0208243, IMG submission 184826) | Serpentinite rock and fluid subsurface biosphere microbial communities from McLaughlin Reserve, California, USA - CR12Aug_QV12A (SPAdes) | ecosystem: Environmental > Terrestrial > Deep... | reverse complement strand
CTTTTTTCTTTCTTTTTTCCATAATCTGAATGAATTATTTTGTTTCTACTTCCCGCTTTCTGCGGGCTTTCGGAACAAAAGTGTCAGGAAAAACAGGGCATGATAACGATGTGTCTTTCAGTGGAATTACTTGGCAGTGAGTGGCAGTTCTAATGTTAATTATTCAGTTGCGAGAGCCTAAAAGCAAAGTGTATTTTTCTGCGATTACCTGTTGGTTCAATGCAACTTTTAAATTACATTTGTAGGATTGTAATAATGTCTATTTTTAATCATTTTAAGATGAAAATATCGGGAAGACATATTGGAGAAATGCTGAAAGAAGCCAGAGAGCAAAGACACTTAACTCAGGAGCAGTTAGCTCAAAAAGTGGGTAAGAAAAGAAGTTATATCTCCAAAGTGGAAACTGATTATGGTAATAATATAAAACTCCAAACTCTTAAAGAGATTGTAGAAAAAGGATTTGACGGTAGAGTAAGGATTGATTTGGAACTCTGATTTGTATGGATAAACTATTAAAAAATGCTTTTAGAATGCAAATTCAATCCAAAGAGGGATTTGAATTTGAAGAGTTTATAGACGAACTATTTCTCTTGAAATATGGCGTTGATGAGTATATCCCTATCAGACGGAACAAGGACAAAGGAAATGACGGCACTGTTCTACCGGAACAAAAAATATTGGCATGTTATGCTCCAAGAAAATATAGTAAACCAGATTTTGAAACAAAAGTCTTAGGAGCTACAAACAAGGAGGGCGATTTTGAAAAATATCAGAAAAATTGGAAGGACAAATTTCCGAATTGGGAAATGTATGTAAATCACGAAGTATCGCCAGAGCAGTTTACAATAATTCAAGCACTGGATGGTAATACTTCGATTAAAGGTATAGACCAGCTCCTTTCCATTATTGATGAACTTGTATCAAGTAAGAAACGAAAACTTGCCGCCTTTTTGGGAATTGAAAACTTCTTTGTACAGGACTACATTCAGGACATCATCAATGACTTGTTGAACGCCTCCAGTGAGGAAGATAAGGCTCTGCATTTTGACAAGAAAACGTTGGTTCCCCCTCAAAAGAAAATAGAACTCAATTTTGAACAAGAAGACTGGGACGGAATGAACTCGGAAATGATATTGGTCATGGAGGAATTTAATACCATTACCAATATACTTTCGGGATATAATGATGATGAAATTAATACACTAAAAAGAAGGATTATAAATGATTACAATAAACTTTCAGGCAATTTTAAGGAAAGGTTATATAATCTAACAGAGCAATACACAAACCAATATGGCAACATTAAAGATGATGAATATGTGAAATGTGTAAAATCTATGTTGTTATATATGTTTGAGCAGTGTTTAATAGGTAGAAAAACGGAAAGCGAAATATGATATTACCACAACCAGAAAGCAATCTTAAAACCAATCTAATGGTATTGGGTGCGGATATTATTAATATAATGGGTAATTCTCCGTATAAGAATAAGTATGTAATTGTGGATGATGTGATGAATAAGTTTCTGAATAGAGACAAGGAAAGAACACCAGACCTTTTTCTGTATGCCTTAACTTTTCTGCATACAGTTGGAAGTATTGAGAAAAAAGGATATAAAATAAAACTGGTGAAGAACGAAAATGAAGAAGTACCTCAAATAAGTTTATTCGGCAACGATGTTAATTAGAATATATTCAGATACCAACCTAATAGATGCGGTTCCATTTCACAATGGAATAAACATCATATTGGGTAAATATTCAGAAGATAAAGAAGCCAGGGGAATTAATGGCATTGGTAAATCAACATTGGTTAGGCTTGTTGATTTCACCTTATTAAGTGGTAAGGCTGAAAAAAGATTTAGTCAAAAGAAGTATGACTTTTTAAGGGATGATGAGCACACGATTACTTTAGAATTTGAAGTACAGGGACAAAAATATTTTATCAAAAGAAGTTTTGCTGATACTAAAAAAGTCTTTTTTGGGAAACGGCCTGATACACTTGATGAGTATGAAAAACCGGAAATGCCTAAAGTTTTGGAGGGTATCTTTTTCCCAACTGAAAACAATGAGGTGTTTTTTGAAGGTAAAAGATATGGTACATTAATGGAGTTCTTTGTTAAAGATGATTTGCAGAGCCAGCAAAGAGTTGACCCTTTAAATTTTGTCTCATATAACGCGAACGCACGAGAAAAGGCATTGTACAATTTCTATTTGCTTAATCTTCCGACTAAAACACTTTTACGATACAATGAAGTTTCCTCTGAATATGAAAGATACAATAGCACCGTAAAGTCTTTGTCTGAAAAAATTAAAGCAGATACAGGAAAAGATATTCAGGAATTTAGAACTGAAAGGTTAAAAATAGAAAAAGATATTTCAGCACTGGAAAATAGCTTGAAGGAATACAATTTTCTTGCAAATCACACGGAAATAGAACAAAAATTAAATCAGGTTATATCCGAAATCAATGAGCAATCTGTTATCTATCATAACACAAATCGGAAATTAGAGAAACTTAAATCCTCTTACAATGACGTCTCATCTATTGACCTGGATAAAATTCGTAAACTATACAACGAAACCATATCCACTTTTGGAAACTTTGTAAAGAAAAGTTTGGATGAAGTCATAGATTTTAAGAAACAACTTTTGGCTAACAGGAATAAATATCTGTTAGAGGAAGAAAAAAAGTTGCAATCATTAATTGACCAAAGTTTAAAACAACTTGAAAAGTTAGAAAAAAATAGAAGCCAGTTGTTTTCTTTGTTAAAAGAAAGAGGCGCATTGGATAGAATTGAAAGTACTTACGAAAGATTAGTAAATGAAAAGACACTTTTAGAGCGTAATACATCAATTGTACGGGAGATTGACGAAATCGAAGAAATATTAGGCAACTCTAATATCGTCATTGCTGAATTAAAAAGAGATATTGTTAGTGAATTAAATAAACAACAATCATATCTTGATGAATTAAGATTGTTATTTCAGCAAATTCTTGAAAATGCTATTTATCTGGATGAAGAATTTGATAATTCTTATTTCAATATTACATTAAACTCGACTTCGCCAAGAAATCAGTTGCCTTTTAAAATTAGTTTAGAAATTCCCAAAGCGGATGCTTTAGGACAGGAACGATTAAAAATTGTAGCTTATGATTTAATGGTATTCTTAAAAAGCAGGATTGACAAACGAAATATACCTGATTTTTTGGTACACGATGGTGTATTTCATGCCATATCATACAAGACAATTTCAAATGTTCTGAACTATATGTACCATAAGTCAAACGAGCTGCATAATTTTCAATATATCCTTACATTCAATGAAGATGAAATTGATTTAAGCAGAGATGAAAATAAGTTCGGCAAATTTGATTTTGACTGGTCTAAACAGGTTATAGCGGAGTACTCCGATACCGAACAAGGAACAATTTTTAAACGATTTTTTTAAATGGCGAAATATCAACTACCTCCATTAAAAGATGAAAGATTATTTGAGGAGCTTACTTGCGACCTATTCAATTTTGTCGAAAATACATCGTCATACGAGAATATAGATTTTCAGACGTTTGGTGTTAAAGGTCAAAATCAAAAGGGGATTGATGTCTTTTCTACAAAAACCAAAACGGTAATACAATGCAAACTTAAAAGCATTGGAAGAAAAGATGAAACCATAAGAAAAAATCTAATTCAGGATATAAATGCCGACTTGGAAAAAGCAAGGGATTTAAGAATTGACTTCGACAAGTTTGTTTTTGTTTCAACATTTCGGGATGATGCCCAAATACAAGAACATCTAAATCACATTAAGAAAGAGCAAGCGTTGCCGTTTCATTTGTATTATTGGGGGTGGGACACAATTACTAAACATATTGAACAATCAGAACCTCTTTTACACAAATATTTTTCAAAGTTTGTAAAGAAGCCTAAGCCAGCCAAGCCAAAAATTGAATTGCCGGATGGAGCGTTGGGGAAAGAGCTTTCTAAGAAGAATTACATTGATTATCTTAAAAAAAGATATGGAGATTGGAAGCAAATTGAATTAGACAAGAAAGGAGAAAAATTCAATTGGGCAGCGTTTACTATCTCATTAACTAAAAGATATAAGGCGTCTGGGATTAACTATATTGATGTTCGGCATTTTGACGATTTAGTAGCATACCTAAAAAGCCGAATTGACGGAACGATAATGGGAAAAGTCAATAAATCAAAAGGAGTAAAAAACTATTCGGTATTTGAAGAGTTTTCTGAAAACCCAAGTTAAAAAAGGGAGTTTGCTTACACAAACTCCCCAATGTCGAAACCCTCTAAATCCTTATTCCGCAAATTGGAAGAACTGAAATCCGTTCCAGCGGGGAGGCTCTTGTCCAACAGCTCCGCAATCTTCCGTGAAGCCCCCTCCATTGAGTTTTCGAGCAAGCTAAACAATTCGGTTCCTTGTATTCGTCGAACTATATCCACCGCTTTTTGTTGAAGGGCAGGTTCAAGCACTTCTTGCTCCAGCAATGCCCCTACGGTCGTCAGTTCGTCAAAGGTAACTCCTGTGGCAAAACCGTTGTCGCTGCCCGGCAAACCCTGTCTTCGTCCTTCTTCTTCCTCGTCCTCGAAATTGGGTACAAATCCGAAATCTTCATCCAATTCTTCCTGCGGAATTTCACTTACAAAACCTGCTTCGTTGGTTTCTGCTTCAAAATTATCAGGTATATCATTTCTTTTTTCAGATTGGCGTTTCGTGGCACTTGTTGGCACTAAGTGTCGCTTTACGGGTTTTGGCTTGCCCATTATTTCCGGTAAATCGGGATTTACCGCAGAGTGTTGGGGCTTGCTTTTCACTACTTTTTTGATGATGATTTTATCCTTTGCCAGTAGTACAATAACAATGAGCAGGCAGATGACTATTATAATTTCCATGACTATAAAATGGGTTTGTACTTATCGTTGAAACTTTTGGTAATGTCCTCGCCAAATTCCTGAAAATGGTATTCCAGCAGGTTATCGAGATAGGCGTATATCGTTATCTTGTCTTCGCCAATGACCTGTACGATACGGGACAGCCGTTCGTGAAAATCGGGACGGATGTACACTGATTTTCCGTTGCGTGCATTGGTTTCCGCCCTTTTGAAAAACAGCTTTTCATAGTCCGCTTCGCTGGCTTTTTTTGTGCGGTTCCTTTCCTTGCTTACAGGCTTGTCCGGCTCCTGTTTTTGGGGCGGTCCAGGCGGTACATTCAACCCGTCTTTTTTTACACCATCGGCGATAATGTTCATTAAAAATTCTTCGTCTATCTCCGGCTTGTTCTTCTTTTTGTTTTCATTTTCCATAGGCTCACAGTTTCACGGTTCTTAAAAATTCCTCCATAAAAAAATCCAGTCGGCAGGCTTTCATCAACCGTTCATCGGCAGGCAGCAAGGTAGAACGGAAGACCGTTTTTGCATCGGCTTCGCCCTCTTTACGGAAACGCTTGCTGTCCGTGATGCTGGTACGCATGAGGTGAATGCCCAGGCTGTTGATTAAGTTTTCGTACACGTTGTATAAATCTGATTTTTCCCTGCCGTCCACTTGGTTCCAAAACAGGTTGATGCTTTGAATAGCCGTTGTTCCTTGCTTGCGGACAACATCATTCAATACCTGTGTAAAAACCAGTGTGCTTTCCATTACCACACGGTCTGCAATGATGGGCGTAAAGATGTGGTGCATACCTGCCAGCGTTTTCAATATCCCTGCGGAGTTGACCGTACCAGGCAAGTCAAAGAAAACAACATCAACCGGAACGGGAGAAGATTGCAGGTATTGCGCAACGGCATCCAGTACGCCGTCTGCCCGGTGCTGTACAATTGGGTAGGCTTTTTTGTTGATGCTTGTAAACTGTTTATGAGCCAATTTTTTGTACACCTCATTGCTCATAATGCTGCTCATATCCCTTGCCCGCATCTGCATAAGGCTGTACTGTGGAAAGTCGCAGTCAAAGACGGCAACATGATAGCCCAGCCGATAATGAAGCTGGCTGGCAACAAGTGTGGTAAAAGTACTTTTGCCCACGCCTCCCTTTTGGGAGGAAAAGGCGATAAACAACGGTTGTTTTTTTGTGTCCATGTGCATAACGTTTTAATTATTCATCTGTTTATGTATCGCTATACGCTTATAGCTGATTACCCAAGTAAGTACAATGGCACATCCGCATATTTTTATTTGCAGGCTTTTGTATGCAGGCCTTGCCGTAAAAACATCCGTGCTGTTTTATAGCTGTAATCCTGTCTGTATGCAGGGATATGTACCTGTGCATTTTTACCCACTTATTTACATACTTGCTTACCCCATTTTATACCCTCTTACCTGATTGCATACGCCATTATTTACCTGCTCAACTGCCTGTGTATTTCCGTAGCTATGCAGCTACGTTCATACATACCTATTCAGTTAATAGCGGATGCCTGTACAAAGGAATGCAGGTAAATACCCGCTTTAATAATGTTGTCCTGTTTTGGCTTTCTGTGGCAGTGTTTGGCAGTGTTACACATTGCAATGCTCCGGGAAAGCTGCGCTTATTTTGTAGTTGCATCAATGCAACAGGAGAATGGAAAAATCATTGGAGATAAGAGGCAATAAATGGAACGGCGATAAGCCGTTTTTTTCTGCTTTATCCAATCCGTCCCGCAGGGCGGATTTTCTGTTCAACCGAACAGAGCAAGTTATGTTTTTAGCTGCTCGAAATGCTTTCCGCAGCTAAAAACAACTTGCCATTGCATGGAGCCGGAAAACGCCCTCCGAAGTCGGGGTTTATGGAAATTGTAATGGATAGAGATATGGACGACAACAAGAGAAATCAAATCAGCAAAGGTGGTCGCAAGCCCAAAAATGACCCTGCTACCCACCGCTATTCGATTAGCCTGAACGATACGGAAAATGCACAGTTCCTTACGTTGTTCGAGCAATCGGGAATGAAAGTAATGGCGCATTTTATTACTGCCTGCATCTTTCAGAAGACTATTAAGACAGTAAAAATTGATATGGATGCCATAGAATTTCATACAAGGCTCACCAATTTTTACAGCCAGTTCAGAGCCGTGGGCGTGAACTACAACCAAATCGTGAAGATATTGTACCGCAATTTTTCGGAGAAAAAAGCATCTGCTTACCTCTTTAAACTGGAAAAACAGACGGCAGAAATGGCGGACTTGTGCCGGAAAGTAATTGAGCTGGCACAGGAATTTGAGAAAAAACACCTGCAAAAATGATAGCGAAGATTGGAAAGGGTGAGCATTTGTACGGTGCTATATCATATAATCAGCAGAAGATTGACAAAGAGAAAGGACAGGTTTTGTTGCTGAACAAGATACCTGAAACATTAAACAACACCTATTCGACCAGTTACCTACACCAGCAATTTGAACCCTATTTAGCCGCCAATATCAGGACAGAAAAACCAGTTCGCCACATATCGCTGAACCCTGATCCTGCGGATAAGGTCAGCGATGGGCAATTCATTAAAATGGCGCAACAGTATATGCAGGAAATGGGATATGGCAACCAGCCCTATGTTGTTTTCAAACATACGGATATAGAGCGCACTCACATCCATATTGTGACCGTTAGTGTTGGATTGGATGGCAAGAAGATACCGGACAGTTACGACCACCCCCGTTCAATGGCAATTTGCAGGAAATTGGAACAGCAGTACAATCTTGTACCTGCAACGGAAAAGCAACGCACGGGGAACGAGCAGGTATTCCGTCCGATAGACTACAAAGCCGGGGATGTTAAAAGTCAAATAGCATCGGTGGTACGACATCTGCCAAAGTATTACGGATATGCCAGTTTGGGCGCATACAATGCGTTGTTTTCCCTCTTTAATATTACGGCAGAAGAAGTGAAAGGCGAACTGAACGGACAGCCCAAAAATGGACTGGTGTATTTTGCCCTGAACGAACAGGGAGAAAAAGCGAGCAATCCTTTTAAGGCTTCACGTTTTGGCAAACACGCAGGATTGGAAGCCTTGCAGGAACATTTTGCACAATCTAAAGAGCAAATGAAAAACAATCCTGTAAGAGCCGTACTGAAAAACAGCATCGAGGCAGCAATGCACACGGCCACCAATGAAACCGATTTTAAAAAGCAACTATTGGAGCAGGGCATCAATACCGTTGTACGCCGCACTGATGAGGGGCGCATATATGGTATGACATTTATAGACCATGAAAGCCGCACAGTTTGGAACGGTTCAGCTTTGGACAAAAAACTATCGGCAAATGTGTTTAATGACTGGTGGAAAGAACAGGCTGTGGAACAACGCCAAAATACAGAACAGACAAGTCCCATCGCATTATCAGCCGCAGATAAAAACGTTGCAGATGAAAAAGAAGAAACCCACCAGCTTTTTGACTTCCTTAATAAAGAACAGCCGACCGATGAAACAGGATTGATAGACGGATTGGGTGGGCTATTGCCGGAAGCACAGGGCGAAGATTACGAGGAACAGGCTTTTGCCAACCGCATGAAGAAAAAGAAGAGACGAAGGAGAACATGAAATCGTTATTAAATCAATCCTTTTAAATAATAATATGTTCCCTATTGGTGTTTAATTTCTGTTTGGCTCTATTTTGCATTTATGATACTTCTTATGTGTTTCTGAAATGAAGATGCTGAACCTAAATTTTCGGGAATGTATGTATTCAAATAAAAACGCGAAAAAACCTCAAAGGGGGTCAATGCGAAATTGACATCTTTGGTATGCCCAAAATAGCCATTAAGCACTTTGAAAATGTCTAAATAATTTTGATTAAAATAATCTTCGTGTATTTCAAAATAATTCAAATTTATGAATGTCACCTCTTTCACAACAACGTTTTGAAGTTTCAAATTATTAATCCCGATTGTGAATTTTTCTTTGAAATATTTATTTACTCCTTCAATTCCAAATGTAGTGTCTGTGTATATAATAACAGGATATATTTCCAAGTTAGCTTTGGGAACTGAATTGTCGAATGAAACAGAATTATACTCAATGTCTTCTACTGCGTTAAGCAATTGTGTTACACCTTTGGGCTTGTTAGCTTGATTTGCCAAGAACTTTTTTTCAAGCTCGGCAAACAGCTTCTCTTTATCCGCACTATTTTTAATAGAAGCGTTCAGTAAAACGTCCTTAAATTCTATTAAACAAATTTTGTTCCCTTCCCTCAAATACGCATCACATAGTTCATCTTTCTTAGAATTAATACAAGAATCGCCATAGAATCTCGTATAACGAGGAAAACAAGTGTCTAAAACTGTTGGCAGGTATATTCCCTCTGTGAAATTTTTTCCTTTTTCGGAAAGAAACTCACCTTTGATATTCTTGCTTTTAAGGAAAGCGTTAAAAGAAAAAATTTGTGCTTTGTAAAATTGGTCAAGTAAGAAGTTTACGTTCAATATGAAGAATTGAAACTGATTTAATTTGAAAAGAAATTTATTCCTTAGAATACCAAAACTTTCATCTTCCCTATAACTTGCAATTTCCGTATTTATGCAAAGTGTGTCTATGTATGCCAAGTCTACTTCTTTTCCAATGAAATATTCTTGAAGATTGGCTAATTGATTACGTTTTACTAAATCCTTTCCTACATTTATTTCAGTAAAAAGTACCATTAAATTTTTAAACAATCTCAAATGTCCATGTACGTTTTTGGACTTATAATATTCTAAAACTAATTCTTTGTATTTAGGGTCGTTTTCTAAATACTTAAAAAAAGCAACTCCTCTGGTTACTTGATTACTAAAATCAACTGACGAAGCATAATCTTTTTGATAAATGAAACTCGGTATTGTTACATCTTCTATCTTATTTGCTTCATTTGCCTTTTTAATAGCTTCTTCTTCTATTTGAATTTTATTGTTTACAATTCCATTGATGATGAGATAAGCATCAAATACTTTTTTTGCTTCGCCTCCTGTCAAGTCTCTGGATGAGTGATTATTGAACGTTTTAAAAATTAATCCGTAAAATAACAAGTTAGAGTAGTTCCAAAACATCATTGGAGTAAACCCTTTTTCTGCTTGTTTTTTTACCTCTAAAACCCATTTTTGTTGAACCGATGTTTCGCACTTGTCTAACAAACTGCTAACAAGCATAAATTGAATTTTCCCTGTGTATTCGTCATTGTCGTGTAGGTAAAGATTTACAGCAAACCCTGATAGATAATTCAATAAAGTCACGGAAGGGATGCTGCGAATTAGTTCAATTGCATCTTCTATAGTTTTGTCAACGCCATAATATTCTTTATGGTCTAATAATAAATACATTCTAACTCTTGTGTCCATTGTAGCCGATTAGCTTTTAGTTAGTAACTATTCTACGTTCCTTATAAATACCAAATATACGAAAGTGTTATAGTCTTAAAGAAGACCCGTTAGTCGGAAACGGATTGAATATTACGATGAACAGACTTACAAACTGGAGGAAAAGAAACAAAAGACCAGGAAGACGGCGATAAGATTTTGTTTCTCTTTCATGGAGCCAGTTTAACGCCAAATAATGCCACTACACGCCATCTGACACCGCTTTCGCTATACCGCTACGCATAGTGGCTACACTTGCATCAAAACAAATTTTTGAAGTATGCAAGGAGAAGACGATTTAAGAGGGTTAGCCAAAATAATGGCTTTTATGAGAGCGGTAAGCATCCTCATTGTATTGATGCACTTTTATTGGTTCTGCTATGGGTTCTTTGCCGAACGTGGCTGGACTTTAGAAGTTATAGGCAAGATACTCACCAATTTTGACCGTACCGCAGGGCTTTTCTCACACACACTTTACACCAAATTTTTTGCATTGGTATTACTGGCGTTAAGCTGTTTGGGTACAAAGGGCGTGAAAAACGAAAAGATAACATGGACTAAAATCCGTGTTGCCTTAGCCACTGGCTTTGTGCTGTTCTTCCTGAATTTCCCATTGCTGAAATTGTCGGCAGGGTTAGCCACATCGCTTTATATTCTTACAACAGGTGCGGGATATATTGCCCTGCTGATGGCAGGTGTATGGATGAGCCGTTTGCTGCGCAATAACCTGATGGACGATGTTTTCAACAACGAGAACGAAAGTTTCCAGCAGGAAACTAAACTGATGCAAAATGAATACTCCGTTAACCTGCCTACGAAGTTTTATTACAAAGGCAAATGGAATGACGGCTGGGTTAATGTGGTCAATCCCTTTCGTGCCTCTATTGTGTTGGGTACTCCGGGTTCGGGAAAATCCTATGCCATTGTAAATAACTACATCAAACAACATATCGAGAAAGGGTTCAGTATGTATATCTACGATTTCAAGTTTGATGACCTTTCCACGATTGCCTACAACCACCTGCTAAAGCATACCAACAAGTATAAGATAGCACCCAAATTTTACGTCATCAATTTTGACGACCCACGCCGGAGCCATCGGTGCAACCCGCTTAATCCCCACTTTATGACGGATATATCAGATGCTTACGAAGCTGCCTATACCATCATGCTTAACCTTAACAAGTCGTGGATTTTGAAGCAAGGGGATTTCTTCGTGGAAAGCCCAATTATATTGCTTGCAGCAATTATTTGGTTCCTTAAAATTTACGATAACGGCAAGCATTGTACGTTTCCGCACGCAATAGAATTGCTCAACAAAAAATACGCAGACGTATTTACCATACTTACGTCATACCCCGAACTCGAAAATTATTTATCGCCGTTCATGGATGCCTGGTTAGGAGGCGCACAAGACCAGTTACAGGGACAAATCGCATCGGCAAAAATTCCGTTATCGAGAATGATTAGCCCGCAGTTGTATTGGGTAATGACGGGGGACGATTTTTCGCTGGACATCAACAATCCGAACGAGCCTAAAATCTTGTGCGTTGGCAATAACCCCGACCGACAAAATATTTACTCCGCAGCTTTGGGTTTATACAATTCAAGGATTGTAAAACTGATTAATAAAAAGGGACAGCTTAAAAGTTCCGTTATCATTGATGAGTTGCCCACCATTTATTTCAGGGGATTGGATAACCTGATTGCAACAGCCCGTAGTAATAAGGTAGCTGTCTGTTTGGGCTTTCAGGATTTTTCGCAATTAACAAGGGATTATGGCGATAAAGAGAGTAAGGTAATACAGAATACGGTTGGTAATATTTTCTCCGGTCAGGTGGTAGGAGAAACAGCAAAAAGCCTTTCGGAACGCTTTGGAAAGGTGTTGCAGAAAAGGCAGAGCATGACCATCAACCGCAATGATAAATCCACTTCCATATCTACCCAACTGGATAGCCTGATACCAGCATCTAAAATCTCAACGCTTACGCAGGGTATGTTTGTTGGTGCGGTTTCTGACAACTTCGATGAACGCATTGAGCAGAAAATATTTCACGCTGAAATTGTAGTAGATAATGATAAGGTTGCCGCCGAAACCAAAGCCTACAAAAAGATACCACAGATATTATCCTTTACCGATGTAAGCGGAGCGGATAATATGAAGCAGGAAATTGAAGCCAATTACAAACAGATAAAGCAAGATGTTATGACCATCGTTGAAAGCGAAATGGAGCGCATCAAGAACGACCCGGACTTACAGCACTTAATACAACAATAAAACCCAAGCATATACCACCAAAATCAGGTAAAAGATTGGATAAGGGGCTTGTTATATCAATTAACGCCCCTATCGTCATTTTGGATACAACGTAACTCAATCTGGCAACAGGAGATTAATAATTCCTGTACAATTTTGTATTGTAAAATTCAAGCAAAATTAAAATCAAGAAAAATGAAAAAAACAATCGCATTATTAGGCGCAACCGGAAAGGTTGGCGGTAAAATTTCAGAAATCCTTTTGAAAGATGGATTTCATTTAAAATTAATTGCTCAAACGGATAGCAAGCTCGAAAGGTTCAAGGATATGGGCGCTGAAGTAATTCCGGCAGACATTACAGATGTAGATGCATTAACTGAAGCATTTCGTAATGCCGATGGTGCTTATGTAATGACACCGCCTGATTTTGGTGCTGCCAACTATCGGGCATTTCAGCGAAAAGTTGGGGATGCTGTTATTGAAGCCATTAAAAAGTCTGGGATAAAATATATTGTAAACCTAAGTAGTTGCGGTGGCCATATGCACGAAGGCAATGGTCTTATTGGTGGTCTTGCCGAACAGGAGGTAAAATTAAACCAACTAAAAGATGTCAATGTATTGCATTTGCGCCCGGCTTATTTTTTGGATAATGCCTTGTTAAATGCGCAACTAATAAAACAAATGGGAATAAATGGCACAACTGCCGATGCAGACCACGAAATCCCAATGGTTGCAACAAAGGATATTGCGGCGGTTGCGGCAGCTTATTTGACTAAACTTGATTTCGAGGGGAAAAGCGTTCAGGCTATACTTGGGCAAAGAAATTATTCATTTAAAGAAATAACCGGGATTATAGGCAATGCAATTGGGAAGCCGGACTTACAGTATGTTCAATTCCCGGTTGAGCAGGCAATACAGGCAATGGTTGAACAGGGGCTTTCTGCCGGTGTCGCTAAAGATATAACTGGCATGGAAACTTCTCTGAAAAATGGAGTGATGAACTATGAAAAAAGAACTGCTGCAAATACATCACCAACATCGGCGGAGGTTTTTATCCAAGAGGCATTCTTGCCATTATATAATTCCCTGTAATCTTTTAACAACATAAAATTTAATTCACAATGGAAAAGAAAACAAACGTGCCGGAAAAAGTAGATAGAAATCATCCTGCATTTAACAAAAATTCAGAACCATTTTACAGAATTATAATGGAGGGATTGAAAGGAGAAGTTGACGGAGAGCATTTTTGGGATGCCGTGGCAGAAAATGCCGTGTTTGAATTTCTGTACAATATTCCTGGATTTACCAATAAGATTAAGGGGCGCAAAGCCTATATGGATTGGTTTAGCGGATATAGCAATGTTCTTCGCTCATCTGACAACTTACGGGTATATAAATCTGCAAATCCTGAAAATGTAATCGTGTTAGAATATGAAGTTCACGGGACTGTTCCATCGACAGGAAAGGCTTATGATAATCGTTTCTGTTCTATCGTAACCATTAAAGACAGGAAAATAACCCATTGGCGTGATTATATGGACTCGCTTGCGGTGATGCTTTCAGTTTCTCCTGATTAGAATGCGAAATAATGACACTCTATATAGGCAAGTTTTTGGCAATAATGTTTGGAGGTATTGGAAGAAATATCAATAGCATTATTGCCAAATATTTTGTACATTATTACTGGTCAATGCCATTATTTCTTGATAGAGCTTATTCGTCACTTTGGCTACAACGTAACTCATTTTGGCAACAATGGATTGACGATTTCTTTAGAGATTTACATTGTAAAACAGAGGCAATACGCAAAAGGCGACAAACAAGCATGGCATTGAATAGTGTTCTATGTAAATAGTTTAAATTCGTAGTAATGAAAAAAGATAACAATATACCCCAAAAATTCAATTCCATTTCGGAGTTTCATAAGCTATTAGGCTTCCCCAAACCATTACACCCTTTGGTTAGTTTGGTGAATTACGCAGATATAAAAATACCTTATAGCGAACTTCCTAAAACATTACTATTGAATTTCTATAAGGCTTCTTATATGGAAAGCACTCCAGAGAAAATGAAATACGGGCAGAATTATTATGATTTTGACGAGGGCGGTCTATCATTTGTTTCACCTAATCAGATTATATCATGTGCAGAAATTGAGGAAAGCTATTCTGGTTTTACTTTGCTTATTCACGCTGACTTTATTCGCAATTATCCACTTGCAACTAAGATAAAAAGTTACGGGTTCTTTTCTTATTCAGCAAATGAGGCTTTATTTATTTCCGATAAAGAAAAGCAAGTTATCTTCTCTGTTTTTGATAACATAAGAGAAGAACTGAATACCAATATTGATGATTTCAGCCAGGATGTGGTTATTTCCCATATTGAAGTGCTACTCAATTATAGTAACCGTTTTTATAAACGCCAGTTCATTACAAGACAAATGGTAAATAGCGATTTAACTACACAATTAGAGCATTTGTTAAATGAGTATTTTGAACAGGAAGACACATTGCAGAATGGGCTTCCAACAGTTGAATATTTAGCTGGGAAACTGAATGTTTCTCCCCGCTATTTAAGCGATATGCTACGCGCACATACAGGTCAGAATGCACAACAGCACATTCACGATAAACTCATTGAAAAAGCCAAAGAATATCTGACATCAACCAATTTATCTGTTTCAGAAATTGCCTTTCAGTTAGGGTTTGAGCATTCGCAATCATTCAACAAGTTATTTAAGAAAAAAACAAACCAGACCCCAATAGAATTTAGACAATCTTTCAATTAGTATCATGAGTTATTGCAGTTATATTGAGTATTTGTCGGGTGATAAAAAAGAGTTGCACAAAAATTACCACGACAATCACTACGGGTTTCCTATTCATAATGATAATGAATTGTTTGGCAGATTGATATTGGAAATTAACCAGGCCGGCTTGAGCTGGGAAACGATTTTGAAAAAGGAAACCTCGTTTCGTAAAGCGTATAGCAATTTCAATATCAAAAAAGTTGCAGCATATACAGAAGTGGACAGGGAAAGGTTATTGGCTGATGCTGGAATTATCCGCAACAAATTAAAAGTAAATGCTGCTATTGAAAATGCTAAAACAATTATCGCATTGCAGAAAGAATTTGGCTCTTTTGAAAAGTGGTTAGAATACCATCATCCCAAAACGAAAGAGGAATGGGTCAAATTGTTTAAGAAAACATTTCGCTTTACGGGTGGTGAAATCGTAAACGAGTTCTTGATGAGTATTGGTTATTTGCCAGGTGCGCATTCCGAACATTGCCCCGTTCATAAACAGGTCATGAAACAAAATCCAATGTGGGCAAAGCAGAAATAACTGCTGCATACATGACGCCCGATATTAATCGAACTAATATGAAAATTATACTGCTAACAGCTTTGTTGTTCTGTTTTTTTGGGAACCACGACGAAGCACAAAACAAAAATAAGATGGATGTAAAAACATTTATACAGGAATTTATAGCAGCAGGCAACGCTTACGACACGAAAAGATATTTAGATATGTGGCAGAAAGATGCTGTACTTGAAGATAAATCAATCAAGCAGGTTTATAAAGGGCAAGAGGGTGTTAAAAAATATTTTGAGAAATATTTTGTTAAGTACAAAACACAAACCCGCTTGATTAAGCTGAATGTCATCAATGACCATCAAGCCCATATTGATGTACAATTTACTTCCTATAACCAAACAGGAACTTTTGATTTTATTTTCAAAGATGGCAAGATTGCATCCGCAATTGCAGACTTTAAATAGGAGAACAAGATAGTTTCAAAAGAATATTAAGCCAAACCAATTTGCAGAATGGTGTCAGCAAATGACATAGAAAGACATTCCATTATAAAAAATGGGGTTGGCTCTTATGAGCATACGGAGTTTGCCAAAAAATACCGCATTCAAGTTGCTTAGCAAGCAAGTATTTAAGAGTTATTCTGGGGTAATCAATTAATTACAAAAGTGATAATTTGAATGACAGAATATTTTAAGAAAATATCAGATGAATTAGACGAAGAAATAAAAGAATTGGCATACGAGCAGGGAAATGTCTTAGCTTCCTATGAGAAAGCAATTGAACTCATTTTAAGCAAGACTACTGAACTGAAAGAATATGTATTGAAAACTGGATTTGAAAACGAGCAGGAAGAAATACATTTTTTCAAATATCAGAAACCAGCCATTATAGCCCAACTCATTTATTACAATGCCATCTATAAAATTGAGGCAAGAAAACCCTATGGAACGAAATCTATAAGAAAATACCTCAACAAAGAACTCAAAAAATTAAAGAGGTTCTTTGACAATAACCTCGATTTCTATAAGTACTATCGTAGCAATAATTCCTTTCTTGATGAAAACTTTTTCGTGCGGGGTAAGCACGATATTAAGTTATGGCTGGACACTTATTACTTTCAGTCTGACCAAACCTTTTCCACCTCACATGACTATAAGGTTGCCAAGATAATCGCCAACGACTTAATACAGGTGTATATCGAAGACCAACTGTACAGCAAAACCCAGGACAGTAAATCAGTAGCCACACAAAAGCTGAATTGGACAGGAAGTAAAACCGCCATGATAGAGCTGATTTACGCACTGAATTGTCAAGGCGTTTTCGATAACGGCAATAGCGATATAAGACTGACAGCGCAATATTTTGAGAATACGTTCAATATTGACTTAGGCAATTTCTATCAAACGTTTTTGGAATTGCGAACCCGAAAAATAAACCGGACAAAATTTCTTGACGAACTCCGGGATGGGCTTGTTAGGAAAATGGATGAACAGGACGAGAAGTAAGACCAGTCACCAAAAGTAATATCTCCCAAATCATTCCAAAATAGGAATGATTTTTTCATTAACTCAATTCATATTGTTTAGCAAAAACCGCAAATTTTGGATTTCCCACCGGTGTTAATATTTCCGATTTTTTCTGTCATGACACATAAAACGGCCAAATATATTAGATTTATTTTGAACAATTTAAAATAGCATTATATTTTTAAGTACCTTTGCTTTAATGAGGAAAATGGTAGCCATATTTTTTTTATCAGTCTATTTGACTGCTTTTACACCTTTCAAAGAGGTGTGGAAGTTGCCTGTGCTGATAGAGCATTTTATGGAGCATCGTGCGCAAGACCCTTCTATTTCTATTTTGGCTTTTTTGGATATGCATTATATGCACGGCAGCCCACATGATGCCGATTATGATCGGGATATGCAATTACCTTTCAAGATGGTTTCGCATACTTCTTTAATTACCTTTGCCATTCCGTCTTCGCCTATTCATTTTCAAACAGCCCCTCCATTATATTGTAAAAAAGAAAAGCCGCTTTTATACAATTCGACAGCTTATTCTTTCAATTTCCACAATTCTATCTGGCAGCCTCCAAGAGCCTGTTAACGCTTTTTTCTCACAGAACGTCCCAGTTTTGATTTAACAGCCTTACAACAATAGTCTGGATGGTATTCTTATGTTGAATAAGATAGCAATTCTGTTTGCAACACTATCTCAAAGTAGTATTGTGAACTGTAACTGATGTTATGGCTCTTTTAGATTGTTTAGACTTTCTGCAAGGGGTTGAATAATCCTGCTATATACTTATTGTTCCAGTGTGCGGTTAATCATTGCGCAGGTATCCCTCTGTGAGCTAATTTATCGTTAACAAATTCCTGAAGAAATTTATGCTAAATAGAATTATTGAGTTTTCCGTAAGGAACAAACTCATCGTGGGGCTATTGGTAATCGCCCTGATAGCCATAGGTGCCTATCAAACCACCAGATTACCTATTGATGCTGTACCGGATATCACCAATAACCAGGTGCAGGTCATTACTATTGCTCCTTCTTTCGGAGCCACTGATATTGAAAGGTTGGTAACCTTTCCCATTGAACAGGCGAATAGCAATATTTCCGGCTTAAAGGAGATCCGCAGCTTTTCCCGGTTCGGGCTTTCGTTGGTAACCATTGTTTTTGAAGATGGTATAGATATTTATTGGGCAAGGCAGCAGGTGGCGGAACGTCTGCAACAGGTGCAAAGCCAAATCCCCCCGGGCATCGGTACACCAGCATTAGGCCCCATCTCAACTGGGTTGGGTGAAATATATCAATATGTGGTACGTCCGGAAAAAGGCTTTGAAAAGAAATACGACATTACCGAACTGCGCACCATCCAGGATTGGATTGTGCGGCGCCAGTTATTGGGCGTAAAAGGTGTTGCCGAAGTCAGCAGTTTTGGAGGCAAACTGAAACAATATGAAATAGCCGTAAACGCTGATAAATTGCATGCCCACGGCATCAGCATTAAAGACGTGTTTGCTTCACTGGAAGCCAATAATCAAAATACGGGAGGCTCTTATATTGAAAAAGGCCCCACCGTCCTGTATATCCGTAGTGAAGGACTGATTGGCACTATTGAAGATATTCAGAACATAGCCATTACAAACAGACCCGATCAGCCCCCGCTTTTTCTTCGTGATATAGCTGATGTGAAAATGGGCTATGCTACCCGTTACGGTGCTGTGTGCTATAACGATGAAGGCGAAGTAGCAGGTGCTGTAGTAATGATGCTGAAAGGTGAAAACAGCAGCCAGGTTATTAAAAACGTAAAAGAACGCATTGCCCAAATTCAAAAGACACTGCCCCAGGGCGTAGTGATAGAACCGTTCCTCGACCGCACGAAGATGGTCAACAATGCTATCGGAACCGTTGAGCATAATTTAATGGAAGGCGCACTCATTGTGGTGTTTGTGCTGGTCGTTTTTCTTGGAAATATTCGTGCTGGTTTATTAGTGGCATCGGTTATTCCACTCGCCATGCTGTTTGCCATCTGTATGATGAACCTGTTTGGGGTAAGTGGTAACCTGATGAGCCTTGGTGCGCTGGATTTTGGTCTGATCATCGATGGTGCGGTTATCATTGTAGAAGCGGTAATGCATCAGATGGCACACAACAAGCATTTCCGGCAGCTAAATGGCATTTCCAAAGAAGAAATGAACGGAACCGTTACCACTGCCGCAGGCAAAATGATGAACAGCGCCGTGTTCGGGCAGATCATCATCCTCATTGTTTATCTGCCTATTCTTTCCTTACAGGGCATAGAGGGTAAGATGTTTAAACCGATGGCGCAAACCGTGGCTTTTGCCTTATTGGGTGCTTTTTTATTGTCGCTTACCTATATCCCGATGATGAGTTCGCTGGTATTGAAAAGAAAAGGCAGTACAAAAGTGAACTACTCCGACCGGATGATGGCTACCGTTGAAGCGTTTTATCAAAAGATGTTACTTCGTGCATTGCGACTACCAAAACTCATCCTTTCATTGGTTGCGGTACTTTTCGTTATGGCGATTTTCATACTTTCTCGTCTTGGTGGTGAGTTTATTCCCTCCCTGGAAGAAGGTGATTTTGCCGTGGATACCCGTGTGCTTACCGGCAGCAATCTGAATACCACGATTGAACATACGCAGAAGGCAGCGCATCTTTTAAAGACAAAATTCCCGGAAGTGATAAAGGTGGTTACCAAAATTGGCAGCGGTGAAGTACCTACCGACCCTATGCCGATGGAAGCCAGTGATATGATGGTGATCCTGAAAGACAAAAAGGAATGGACTTCCGCAAAGACATTTCCCGAACTGGCAGAAAAGATGAGTACGGCTTTACAAGATGTTCCGGGCATCACCGCAGGCTTCCAGTTCCCGGTGCAGATGCGTTTTAATGAACTAATGACCGGTGCCAGGCAGGATGTGGTATTAAAAATATATGGAGAAAACCTGGATACACTGGCTGCTACAGCAGCACAGTTGGGAAAAGTGGTGAATACCGTACAAGGAGCAGAAAACCTTTATGTGGAACCGGTTACGGGAATGCCGCAGGTAATTATCCAATACAACCGACCGCTCATTGCACAGTATCACTTGTCCATTGCCGACATCAACAATGTAGTAAACACGGCATTTGCGGGGCAAAGCAGCGGACTGGTTTTTGAAGGTGAAAAACGTTTTGACCTTGTGGTTCGACTGAATGCCAGTGACCGCAAGCGACTGGAAGATGTAAAACATTTGCTGATACCGACTGCCCAGGGCAATCAAATCCCCCTTTCGCAGTTAGCCGATGTACAGATTAAGGAAGGGCCTAACCAGATACAGCGTGAAAATGCCCAGCGCCGCATTATAGTTGGTTTCAATGTAAAAGGACGCGATGTACAAAGTATTGTAAAGGAACTCCAGCAAAAAGTAGAACAGCAGGTAAAACTCCCTGTTGGATACCACATCACCTATGGGGGTTCTTTTGAGAACCTGAACCAGGCTAAAGAGCGGCTGATGATTGCTGTTCCGGTGGCATTGGTGCTGATTTTCATCCTGCTTTTCTTTGCTTTCAGGTCTGTTAAAGAGAGCCTGCTTATCTATACAGCCATTCCTCTGTCCATTATCGGTGGTGTATTGCTGCTGGCTGCCCGTGGTATGCCGTTCAGCATTAGTGCCGGTGTTGGGTTTATTGCCCTGTTTGGTGTGGCGGTGTTGAACGGGATTGTACTTATTTCGGAGTTCAAACGCATTAAAAATGCGGGCTTGACCAACATTTCCCGCATCGTGGTTTATGGCACTAAAATCAGGTTACGTCCCATCCTGATGACCGCAAGCGTAGCATCATTGGGCTTTTTGCCGATGGCTTTGAGCAACGGTGCAGGAGCCGAAGTGCAGCGCCCGCTGGCGACCGTTGTAATCGGCGGATTACTGATTGCTACGCTACTTACTTTGTTTGTGCTTCCGCTGTTGTATATCCTGTTTGAGAAAGGCATCAAAGTAAAAAACAAGGCGGTCGTTGTGCTGCTTGTCGGCTTGTTATCTGCCGGAACAGTAAGCGCACAGACACCGGTTACCTTAGATGAGGCGATCCATATTGCCATAAAGAACAACCTCCAGGTTAAAAATGAAAAACTGATTTCGGAATATAGTAAAGCCCTGATAAAATCAGGTGCCAATGTCCCTCAAATGGCTGTTACGGCTGATTTTGGTCAGATCAACAGTGTGTATAATGACACCCGGTTTGGTGTGTCGCAGAGTTTTGCATTTCCTTCTGTTTACCAAAAACAAAACAGGGTTTTTGAAGAAGAATACAAGCAGAGCCTGTTGAATATTTCGCTGAAAGAATATGAGTTAAAAAAAGCTGTAACACAAACATTTTTTAACCTCCTTTATTGGAAAAAGAAAGAAGCATTATTGCTTGGGGCAGATAGTTTATACAGTGGGTTTTATGAAAAGGCAAAACTGCGCTTACAAAATGGTGAAACTAATGTACTGGAAAAGACAATCGCAGAAAGCCAGAAAGCAGCCATCGCCATACAGTTGCAGCAGGTAAGGCAGGAGCTGAATGCAATGGGTATCCGTTTCAGGTTCCTGTTGAATACAGATAATCCTGTACAACCGGCAGATGGCAATGCAATACCCGTCTTATCTTCTAATTCCGGCAACGATCATCCTTTATTACAGGTACTCAAACAACAGCAAGCTATTGCGATGGCACAGACCAAAGCTGAAAAGGCAAAACTATTGCCCGATCTGATGGTGGGCTATAACAACAACAGTTTTAAAGGCACAGGTCCCGACAATAATTACTATGGTGCCTCTAATCGGTTCCATTCCGTACAAATCGGCATTGGCATTCCTGTTTTTGCACAGGCTCAAAAAGCTAAGGTGAAAGCATCCCGTATAGCTGAAAATATTGCAGAAGGTAGGCTTGAAGCCGAAACGGCCGCATTGAAGAGTAAATACGAAGAATTGCTTTCGGCTTATGATAACAATGTAACTATTGTCAGGTATTTTGAAACCACCGGCCTGAAAAACGCAGCTACCATTGTTGCTACAGCGCAAAAACAGTTCTTGGGTGGCGAAATCAATTACCTGGACTGGGTAATGCTGATGAACCAGGCTATTGCAATACGGAGTAATTATGCCGATGCTGTCAATACGCTTTGCCAGTCCATTATATCCATCAATTATCTCAATCTAAATCCATAATTATGCTTTTATCAGCAATCAATATAAAAAAATCAGCCCCATTAAAATGTGTCTTACTGTTGGCTGTCCTGGCATTTTCCCAATGCAAAAACAAATCTGCGGATGCGGAGAAGCCCACTGCCAAAGCAGAAAACAATGTGGTCATATTAACCGATGCACAACTGAAAAATGCACCGGTAACCACTACGCAACTTTCCGACAGGAATATTGCCACCCAATTAAAGCTCAATGGCAAGATAGACGTGCCACCCCAAAGTTTGGTTTCGGTAAGTGTGCCGCTGGGAGGTTATTTAAAAAATACCAAACTATTACCGGGAATGCAGGTAACAAAGGGCGAGGTAATTGCCGAGCTGGAAGACCCGCAATACATCCGGTTGCAGCAGGATTATCTCCAGGCGAAATCAAAACTGCATTTTGCACAACTGGATTATAACCGTCAAAAGAATCTGAATGAAAGCCAGGCAGCGAGCGATAAAGTAATGCAACAGGCACAGGCAGAAATGAGTAATCAACAAATACAGCTCAATGCGCTGGCGCAGCAATTGCGACTCATTAATATTAATCCTGATAAACTTTCAACAGCCACGATAGCTAAGGGTATCCGCATCTACAGCACCATCAATGGTTTTGTAAGCAAGGTGAACGTGAACATTGGTAAATACGTCAACCCTTCGGAAGTATTGTTTGAACTCATTAACCCCGATGATATTCATTTGAATTTGCGGGTATATGAAAAGGACATCAGCCATTTGAAAATCGGTCAGCAGGTAATTGCTTATACCAATAATGATCCCGGTAAAAAAATACCTGCTGAAATCATTTTGATCAGTAAGGACATTGGCACGGATGGAACAGCTGATGTGCACTGTCATTTTCACCAGTATGATAAAGGGCTATTACCCGGCATGTATATGAATGCGGTCATAGAACTTCAATCCGCCTTTGCGCAGGCATTGCCCGAAGAAAGTATTGTTGACTTTGAAGGAAAAAGCTATGTGTTTGCAGCAACAGGAAAACAAAAATACACCATGTTGCCCGTTACACCTGGCACACAGGAAAACGGCTATGTGCAGATATTGAACAGCAATGAGCTGGCAGGAAAAGACATTGTGGTACAGAATGCTTATACGCTATTGATGAAACTGAAAAATGCAGCGGAAGATGAATAGCTGCTGTCGATAAATTAAATCACAATTTTTAAAATTAAACAAATGAAAACATTTTTTGCAGCCATTTTACTGGTGCTATTTTCAAACATAGGCTTTTCGCAAACACGTTTCGAGCAGGCTAAAAAAGAGGCTATTGATAAGAAAAAGTTGATTGTACTCAATTTTTCTGGGTCGTGTAGGCTCCCCCAAAAAGTTGTCCATTCTTGGTTAGAGTTAACGGGAAAAAGCTTGTTAATTTTAAACTTTGAAAGACATGAAAAAAGGAAGATTTACCGAATCGCAGATA
>Ga0208243_1000430_pt1 | contig 24161 bp, 24 predicted proteins | sample Subbio2Aug_QV12A_FD_184826 | JGI IMG/M metagenome (GOLD analysis project Ga0208243, IMG submission 184826) | Serpentinite rock and fluid subsurface biosphere microbial communities from McLaughlin Reserve, California, USA - CR12Aug_QV12A (SPAdes) | ecosystem: Environmental > Terrestrial > Deep... | reverse complement strand
CCGGACGGAGGCCCGCCGCAGCCCTACGACCAGGCCCCCTTCACCCCCTGGCCCGACCGCGACCCGGACATGGCGACGGCCGCCGAAGCACTGGCCCGCCGCCTGAACATCCCCCGCGACCGCCAGGAAGCCTGGGCCGCCCAAAGCCACGCCAAGGCCCTTGCCGCGGACCTCTCCGCCGAGATCGTGCCACTGAACGGCGTCACGCGCGACGCCTTCCCGCGCGCGCTTGGCCCCAGGCTCCTCTCCAGGGCCCCGGTCCTGCACGGCAGCATCACGGCCGCCACCGCCGCCGTCGCCGCCGACGCGGCCGCCGTCTGCCTTGTGGTCAGCGACCGCATCGCGAAGGGCAGGGGCCTCGCGCTCCTCGCCGGGGCCACGCTGGGCGGCAAGCCGGACGAACCCGGCCTCGCCCCCGTCGCCGCGATCCAGCGCATCTGGCAGGGCGAGCCGCTGGCACAGGCAGAGATCATGGAGGCCTACGCCGTCCAGGCCCTCGCCGTGATCGACGGGGCGGGGATCGACCCGCAGATCGTCAATCCCGGCGGCGGCGGACTGGCGCGCGGTCACCCGATCGGGGCGTCAGGCGCAATCCTGGCAGTGCGCCTGTTCCACGGTCTCAAGCAGGGCAGGGGCCTCGCCGCCATCGCGGCGGCGGGGGGGATCGGGACGGCGTTGCTGGTGGACGCCTCAGGCCCGTGACAGCAGCGAGGCCGGGCGCATCCGCGACAGACTTTGCGTCACAAGGCCCGCGATGACCGCCTTGACCACGTCCCCCGGCAGGAAGGCGAAGGAAAGGAAGGCCGCTTCGGACAGCGTCTTGCCCAGCACAAGTGCCATGCCGACGATCCCGAAGATGTAAAGGACGCCGATGCCCCCGATGACCGAGGCCGCGGTGGCGGCGATGGCGGGGGAGAGTGTCGTCCGCTCCATCACCCAGCCGGCGACGAAGGCCGCGACGGGGAAGCCCACGAGGAAGCCCACCGAGGGACCCGCAAAGACGCCGATGCCACCGCGCCCACCCGACAGAAGCGGCAGGCCCGCCGCGACCAGCGCGAGGAACAGCAGCACTGCCAGCGCGCCGCGCTTGGCGCCCAGAACCGTGCCACACAGCATGATCCCCAGCGACTGCGCCGTGATCGGCACCCCGGCGGCAAGGTCGATCTTCGGAACAAGGCCAAGGACCGCGATCAGTGCGGCGAAAAGGGCGATGTGGGTCAGGCTGCGTTCCATGGGGTCCTCCGGGGCTTGCGCCCCATTACCCCGCCCCGCCCCGCGCCCGCAAGGCCTCGGCGACCCGATCCGCATCCTCCAGCGCCGCCAGCGTCGCCGGGACCATCACCCGCCAGCGCGGCTTGCGGGCGGAACGCGCCGACCAGGACTGCCGGATCAGCCCCATCCGGTCCAGCATTACCGGGATGAACCGGATCACCAGCGCAAAGGCCAATGCCAGCCTCCTCGGCGGCAGGATGGGCGCCAACGGCCGCGCCAGCCACTCGAAAACCGCCAGCATGTCCGAAAGCCGCGTGGTCATGGTGACGAAGTTCGCCAGCGCCACCGCCGTCACCATCCGAAGCAGGATTGCCCCCCCGCCCGCGATGTCGAGGGTCCACAGGTGCCAAAGCCCGACGATCACCACGAAGGGCCAAAGCGGCCAGAGCTGCCGCACCCCTGCCTCCGCGAAGGACCGTCCGCCCGTGAGGTACAGCGTGCCCGTCGCCACGAAAGCCAGCCCCAGCACCAGGGGCGACCCCACCAGGAACAACCCCGTCGTCGCCACCGCCAGCGCCGCGAGCTTCCGGCCCGCCGGCACCCGATGCGCCCAGATTTCAACCGGCGAGGTCAGCGTCAGCATCGCGCTCTCCGATCCTGACCATCTCGGCGGTGAAGGCCGGCAGCACCTCGCCGGGAGCCCCATCCGCCACCACCCGGCCCGCTTCCAGCCACAGCACCCGGTCCGCGTCCCTCAGCACCGCAGGGTCATGCGTGATCGTCACCAGCCGCTGCGGCAGCCCCGCGAACCGCCGCGCAAGCCGCGCCTGAGTCGGCAGGTCCAGCCCGGCCAGAGGCTCGTCCAGCAGGATGGTCCGCGGCGCCATCACCAGGACCGACAGGAGACACAGGTAATGCCGCTGACCCTGGCTTAGTGTCGAGACCGGAGCCTCTGCCCAATGCGCGCGCCCTTCGGCGGCCAGCACTTCCCGGGCGCGGGCCAGTGCGGCGGCCTGCGACAGCCCTTGCTGGACAAGCCCGAAGGCCAGTTCTTCCTCGACAGTCGGAAACAGGATCTGGTGGTCGGGGTTCTGGAACAGGATCCCCAGCGCCGAAAGCGCTGCCTTGCGGTCCTTGAACGGGTCCGCCCCGTCCACCCGCACCGTGCCTGCGTCCGGCGCGATCAGCCCCGCGATCAGCCGCAAGAGCGTCGTCTTGCCCGACCCGTTCCGGCCCAACACGCCAATCCGCGCCTCGGACAGCCGCAGGCTAAGGCCGTCCAGAACAACGCGACCGCCCAGCCGGACGCTGGCAGAGGAAAGCTCGATGCCTTGGGAAAGGTCGGACATAGGCGGCCCTGGGACGGATTGCCCGTCCTTCTAGCCGCTTCAACCCTTGTCCGAAAGGGCCCGTCACTCGGGGTTGCCCCGGCCCGCATCGGGCCGGGGCAGAATACTTAGCGGCAGTCCGCGATGAAGCGGTTGCCGTACTGGTCGCGGTAGTAGCACTTCCCGGTCTGCGGCGCCGGCCCGATCAGCTGCGAGGCCGCCACGCCGACGATTGCGCCGACGATTGCGCCCTTCTCGCGGTCCGAATCCGACGAGACGGCCGCGCCGACGGCCGCACCGCCGACAGCGCCGAGCGCCGCGTTCTGTTCAGCCGGTGTGCAGGCCGCGATGGGCAGAGCCAGCAGGGGAAGGGTCAGAAGGAAACGTGTCATTGGGTCTACTCCAGTTTTGAGTCTCGCGGACGGACAGTACCTGTCTGACCCCCGATATGCGCCAGGATTCGACGCGATGGGCGGAAACCGACCGATCCGTTGCTGTGCCTACAACCGCGGATCGGCGGAACGGTTCCGTCCGGGGATCTACTGCCGCGCCGCCGCGATGGAGGCTTCCAGAATGTCCATCGCTTCCGCAAAGTGCGCATCAGGGATGGTGATTGGTGCCAGGAAGCGAACAACGTTGCCGTAGACACCGCAGGTGAGAAGCAGAAGTCCGCGCTTCAGCGCCTCCAGCCGCACCCGCCCGGTGAAGCCTGCATCGGGCTCCTTGGTGCCGGGGTTGGCGAATTCCACCGCCACCATGAAGCCCGGCCCGCGGATGTCCACGATCTCGGGCGCCGTGGCGCGGATCGCCTCCAGCCGCTGCTTCAGGCGCGAGCCGAGTTCGTTGGCCCGGGCGCAGAGATCTTCTTCCTCGATAACGTCCAGGACGGCATTGGCCGCGGCGATCCCCAGCGGGTTGCCCGCATAGGTCCCGCCCAGACCGCCCGGATTGGCCGCGTCCATCAGCTCCGCCTTACCGGTGACGGCCGCCAGCGGCAGACCGCCCGCCAGGCCCTTGGCCATGGTGGTCAGGTCCGCGGCGACGCCATGCATCTCCATCGCGAACAGGTTCCCCGTCCGCGCAAAGCCCGTCTGCACCTCGTCCGCGATCATCACGATGCCATGCTGGTCGCAAAGCGCGCGGATCGCCTTCACCAGATCGGTCGGCGCGGGGTAGAAGCCACCTTCGCCCTGAACGGGTTCGAAGATGATCGCGGCGACGCGCGCCGGGTCGAGGTCGGCCTTGAACAGCTTCTCGATTCCCGCCATCGCGTCCTTGGTCTTGATCCCGTGCACATCCATCGGGAAGGGCACGTGGAAGACGTCCGGCATCATCGCGCCGAAGCCCTTCTTGTAGGGCTCAACCTTGCCGGTCAGGCTCATCCCCATGAAGGTCCGGCCGTGGAAGCCGCCGCCGAAGGCGATCACGGCATTCCGGCCCGTGGCGATGCGGGCGATCTTGATCGCGTTCTCGCAGGCCTCGGCACCCGTGGTCACGAAGATCGTCTTCTTCTTGAAGTTGCCCGGCACCTTCTCGTTCAGCCGCTCGGCCAGGCGGATGTAGTTCTCATAGGGCATCACCTGGTGGCAGGTGTGGGTGAACTTCGCCATCTGGCTCGCCACCGCCGCCATCACCTTCGGGTGGCAATGCCCGGTGTTCACCACCGCGATCCCTGCCGCGAAGTCGATGTAGCGGTTGCCCTCGATGTCCCAGACCTCGGAGTTGAGCGCCTTGTCGGCGTAGATCTGGGTCATCATCCCCACCCCGCGCGAGATGGCTTCGTCGCGGCGCTTAGCTACTTCGGCGTTCAGCATGATCGTGCTCCCTGATGGACCCCAAGACTCATCAATCGGCCGCAGGGTCACGTTGCGCCCATTTGATCAAATAATGCGGCCGGGTTCAAGGCTGCCCGACTCATGTCTGGCATTCAGACTTCGTTAACCAACCGCGGTGCAGAGTGCTCCTGCGAACGAGGCGAGGCAACGGATGGCCGACGGGCAGCTTTCTCACCCCATACACCCCACACCCCTGAAGGAGGACCGTCTCGACCGGCTCCGCCTCGTCCGCTCCCGCCGGGTCGGGGCAGTGACCTTCCATCGCCTTCTGGCCGAACACGGCACGGCACGTGCAGCGCTTGAGGCTCTGCCGGGCATCGCGAAGGCCGCGGGGATCTAGGAGTATGAGATCTGCCCTCTGGGCGTCGTGCAGGCCGAGTTGAAGAAGGGCCAGTCTCTTGGCGCAAGACTTCTCGTCCACGGCGAGCCGGACTATCCCCAGTCACTCTCCGAAATCCCCGACGCACCACCAGTCCTCTGGGCCATCGGCGACGTCGCGCTCTTGAACCGCCCCGCCGTTGGCATGGTCGGCGCCCGCAACGCTTCTTCGCTTGGCGTCCGCATGGCACGACGGCTCGGGGCGGGCTTGTCCGAAGCCGGTTTCACCGTGATCTCCGGCCTCGCCCGTGGCATCGACGCCGCGGCGCATGAAGCGGCGCTGGAAGGTCCCGGCCGTACCGTCGCCGTCATGGCCGGCGGGATCGACGTGATCTACCCGCCGGAAAACGCGGCGCTGGCCGCCGCCATCGACGCCGCCGGCTGCCGGATCAGCGAACACCCTCCGGGGCTTGAGCCCCAGGCCCGGCACTTCCCCCTGCGCAACCGCATCGTCGCCGGCCTCTCCCGCGCCGTGGTGGTGGTCGAGGCGGCCGCGAAATCCGGCAGCCTCATCACCGCCAGAGCCGCGCTGGATTACGGGCGCGAGGTCATGGCCGTCCCTGGCCACCCCTTCGACGCCCGTGCCTCCGGCTGCAACATCCTGATCCGCGACGGCGCCCTCCTGATCCGCGGGCCGCAGGACGTGCTGGAGGCTCTGGGTGCCCCCACCCACGCAATCCCGGAACCCGAGATGCGCCCGGCTCCACTTCCCGGTCCCGAGGCAGCGCAGCGGCCGCTGAAAGAGGTTGCGCTCCTCCACTCGATGATCCTTGACCGCCTGGGTCCCAGCCCCCTAGCCGAGGACCAGTTGACGCGCGACCTGAACGTCACTCCTGCTCAGCTGGCCCCCGAACTCCTGACACTGGAACTCGACGGTCGCATCGCCCGCCAGCCGGGCGGTCTTCTGGCACGGGTGGACTAGTTTCCCGATTCGACGAAAGGGTTGACGCCCCGTCTGGCGGGCCCGCGTCGGGACGGAAGCCAGACGGATGCCAGACGCATGCCATACCGTTTACTCTTTCGTAACCTGAAGGCTTAACACAGCGCACTCAACGGGTTGGCCGCCAGTCCCGTTCGCAGATCCCGTGCCATACGATCCATCAGCTGTGACGAGCAACCGCAGGCCCGCGCAACTGCCTCTCCGGGCCACTGGTTGACAACCGCCTCCCTTCACCCCCATGTTGCGCCGCCATTCGCAGAGCCTTTGGAGTTCGGGACATCATGCCAGTCGTCGTCGTGGAATCCCCTGCCAAGGCCAAGACAATCAACAAATATCTTGGTCCGGACTTCACGGTCCTCGCCTCCTACGGCCACGTCCGCGACCTGCCAGCCAAGGACGGCTCGGTCGACCCCGAACATGGATTCGACATGCTGTGGGAGGTCGCTCCCGAGTCGAAGAAGCACGTCCGCGCCATCGCCGAGGCGCTGAAATCCGACGACACCCTGATCCTCGCGACCGACCCCGACCGCGAGGGCGAGGCGATCAGCTGGCACCTGAAGGAAGCCCTGCAAAGCTCGATCAAGAAAGGGAAAAAGGTCGCCCGCGTCACCTTCAACGCGATCACCAAGGACGCTGTGACGAAGGCAATGAAGGAACCGCGCGAGGTCGACCAGGCCTTGGTCGAGGCCTACTTGGCCCGCCGCGCGCTCGACTATCTGGTGGGCTTCACCCTCTCGCCGGTCCTTTGGCGGAAGCTTCCCGGTGCCAAGTCTGCAGGCCGCGTGCAGTCGGTCTGCCTCCGCCTCATCGTCGAGCGCGAGATGGAGATCGAAGCCTTCAAGGCCCAGGAATACTGGACCGTGAAGGCCGTCTTCCGCACCCCGCGCGGGCAGGAGTTCGAGGCCGGGATGGTCACCCTCGGCGGCAAGAAGCTGACCAAGTTCGACATCCCCACCGCCACCGCGGCCGAACTGGCCGTCCAGGCGGCAAACCACCGCGAATTCAAGGTGATGGCGGTCGAATCGAAGCCCGCCACCCGCAACCCCTGGCCGCCCTTCATGACCTCGACCCTCCAGCAGGAGGCGAGCCGCAAGTACGGCATGGGCGCCAAGCAGTGCATGAACGCCGCGCAACGCCTCTATGAGGCCGGGTACATTACCTATATGCGGACCGACGGCATCGACATGGCCCCCGAAGCGGTGATGGCCGCGCGCGACGAGATCAAGCGTCGCTTCGGGGCGGACTACGTGCCGGACAGTCCACGCATGTACAAGAACAAGGCCAAGAATGCCCAGGAAGCGCATGAATGCATCCGGCCGACGGACATGGGCCTCGGGCCCGAGAAGATCCGTGTCGAGGATGACCAGCGCAAGCTCTACGACCTGATCTGGAAGCGGACGATCGCCTCGCAGATGGCCGCGGCCCGGCTGGAGCGGACGGCGGTGGACGTGGCCTCGCCCGATGGCGAGGTGGGGTTCCGGGCGAACGGCCAGGTGGTGCTTTTCGACGGCTACCTCAAGGTCTACGACCAGGGCCGCGACGACGAGGACGACGAGGAAGGCCGCCTGCCGCAGGTGATGCAGGGCGAGGCCCTGGCCAAGGGTGCGGTCACGCCCGAGCAGCATTTCACCCAACCCCCGCCGCGCTATACCGAGGCGACGCTGGTAAAGCGGATGGAGGAGCTGGGGATCGGGCGGCCGTCGACCTATGCCTCGATCCTGACCACCATTGTTGACCGGGAATATGTCCGGAAGGACAAGAACCGCCTCTTCCCCGAGGACAAGGGACGGCTGGTGACGGCCTTCCTCGCGAACTTCTTCAAGCGCTACGTCGAGTACGATTTCACCGCCGACCTGGAAGCCGAACTCGACGACGTCTCGGCCGGGGACCGCGACTACAAGGACGTGCTGGCCCGCTTCTGGCGCGATTTCAGCGCGGCGATTGCCGAGACTGCCGACCTGCGGATCGGCGAGGTTCTGGAGAAATTGGACGACTTCCTCGCGCCGCACCTCTATCCGGCGCGCGCCGACGGGGGCGATCCGCGGATCTGCCCGACCTGCGGGACCGGGCGGCTGCATCTGAAGACGGCGCGGTCGGGCGGGGCCTTCATCGGCTGCGGCAACTATCCGGAGTGCCGGTATACCCGGCCCATCGCGGGCGACGCGGAAAGTGCGGCCTCGGACGGGCGGGTGCTGGGGCAGGATGAGAATGGTATCGAGATCAGCCTGCGGGCGGGCCGGTTCGGGCCCTATGTCCAGCGGGGCGAGGCCTCGGACGCCAACCCGAAGCCCGACCGGGCGAGCCTGCCGAAGGGGTGGACGCCGGACGGGCTGACGCTTGAGCGGGCGCTGGCGTTGCTGTCGCTGCCCCGGGAAATCGGCAAGCATCCCGAGGACGGGGTGCTGGTCGAGGCGGGGATCGGGCGGTTCGGGCCCTATGTGAAGCACGGCTCGGTCTACGCGAACATTCCGGAGGTGGAGGAGGTCTTCTCAATCGGGATGAACCGCGCGGTCGAGGTGCTGGCCCAGAAGGCGACCCGCGGGCGGGGCAGGGCGGCGCCGGCGGGGCCGCTGAAGGTTCTGGGCACGCATCCGGACGGGGGCGAAGTCCAGGTGATGCCGGGCAAGTACGGCCCCTACGTGAAGTGGGAGAAGGTCAACGCGACGCTGCCGAAGGGGGTGGAGCCGGAGGCTGTCACGCTGGAGGAAGCCCTGGTTCTGATCGCCGAAAAGGCGGGGAAGTCGGGCGGCAAGAAGAAGGCCGCGCCGAAGAAGGCGGCGGCCGGAGCGAAGAAGGCGGCCCCGAAGAAGGCTACCAAGAAGGCCCCGGCGAAGAAGAAGACAGACTCGGCGGAATAGTGTCCACGGTGGACAAACCTGGATGGTCTTTTTGAATCAAAGACTTGGTCGCGGACGTTAGGGGATTCTTAACACTTGGTTTGAGGCCATCCACCCCATCCCGTCCCGATGGCGGGGCGGGAGGCGCTGGGTGGACGCGGTGCAAATCTTTTCGAAAAGATTTGCCAAGAGTTTTCGGAAACTTGGTCCCCGGCTCCTGTCAGCCTCTCGGGTTGATCAGCTTGGCCATCAGTCCGGCGGTCCGCACCAGTCCCAGGTTCCGGCCGTTCTCGGTCACCACCAGCTCGGCCACGCCCTGGCTCATCAGGTCCATGATGTCCTTGACCGGCGTTTCGGCATCGAGCGACCGGGCGGTGGCGGAGGCCACACCCGGCTCCATCACGTCCCGCGCAGTCAGAACCCCGAGCGGGTTCATGTGAGCCACGAAATCGGCCACATACTCGCTGACCGGATTCGCGATGATCTCGCGCGCGGTGCCGCACTGGACGATCCGGCCGCCCTCCATCAGGGCGATGCGGTTGCCGATCTTGAAGGCCTCGTCCAGGTCGTGGCTGACGAAGACGATGGTCCGCTTCAGCTTGCGCTGCAGGTCCAGAAGCTCATCCTGCAGCTTGGACCGGATCAGCGGGTCGAGCGCCGAGAAGGGTTCGTCCATCAGCAGGATCGGCGCTTCGGTCACGAAGGCACGGGCGAGCCCGACGCGCTGCTGCATCCCGCCGGACAGGTCACCCACCTTGCGGTCGGCCCATTGGGAAAGGTTCACCAGCTCGAGCTGTGAATCGACCTTGGGTTTGCGCGCCTCGGGCGACATGCCGGCCAATTCGAGGCCCAGGCCCACGTTCTCACGCACCGTGCGCCAGGGCAGAAGGCCGAACTGCTGGAACACCATCGCAATGCGGGTCGCCCGCAGGCGGCGCAGCGTCTCGGGGTTGGCCTTGGTGACCGAGACCATCTTGTCCCCGTCGAGCACCCGCACCTCGCCCCGCACGACGGGGTTGAGGGCGTTCACCCCGCGGAGAAGGGTGGACTTGCCGGACCCGGACAGGCCCATGAGGACCAGGATCTCACCCTCGGCCACGGTCAGCGAGCAGTCGTGGACGCCAAGGACCTGCCCCGTCGCTTGCTGCACCTCGGCCCGTGTCTTGCCTTCGTCCATCAGGGGCAGGGCGCGCTGGGGCTGGTCGCCGAAGACGATGGAAACGCGGTCGAATTCAACGGCAGCGCGGGTCATTTCGTCACCCTCAGCATACGGTCAAGCAGGATGGCGACCACCACGATGATGAAGCCGGATTCGAAGCCGAGCGCGGTGTTGACCGAGTTCAGCGCACGGACGACAGGGACGCCCAGCCCGTTCGCGCCGACGAGGGCGGCGATGACGACCATCGAAAGCGACAGCATGATGGTCTGGTTCAGACCCGCCATGATCTGCGGCATGGCCCAGGGAAGCTCCACCTTCCACAGGCGCTGCCGGGGAGTGGCGCCAAAAGCGGTCGCCGCTTCCAGAAGCGCATTGGGGGTCGAGGAGACGCCAAGGTGGGTCAGGCGGATCGGCGCGGGCAGAACGAAGATCACCGTGGCGATCAGGCCTGGCACCATGCCAAGGCCGAAGAAGACGATGGCCGGGATCAGGTAGACGAAGGTCGGCAGGGTCTGCATCAGGTCCAGGATCGGGGCCATCGCGGTGTAAAGCCGGGGCCTATGGGCGGCCGCGATGCCGATCGGAACGCCCAGGCCCATGCAGACGACGCAGGCCGACAGGATCAGGGTCAGGCTCTCGGTCGTCTCTTCCCAGTAACCCTGGTTCAGGATGAAGAGAAAGCCGAGCAGCACACCAAGGCAGACCTTCCAGTTCCGCTGCAGATACCAGGTCAGCGCGATGAAAAGCGCAATGATGACAAAGGGGTGCGGCGTCTGCAGAAGCCACAGGATGCCCGCGATCATCGCATCCATGCCGGCCGAGATCGCATCGAACAGCGGTGAAAGGTTGTCCTTCATCCAGTCGAAGATGGATTTCGCCACCTTCCCGACCGGGATCTTGTAATCCGTCAGCCAGTCCATTTCCGCCCCCCCGGTCAGAAAAAGAGGCCCCGGGTTGGCTCCCGGGGCCGCGATGGTTACTGGAGTGCGGCTTCCACTGCCGCCACGGCGTCACCGCCGTCCTTGGTGGTCACGCCGTCGAGCCAGGGCTTCCAGGCGTCGGGATTGGCGGCGAGCCAGGCCTGGGCGGCATCGCGCGGGTCCTCGCCGTCGTTCAGGATCGCGCCCATGATCTCGTTCTCCATCGGCAGCGAGAAGGCGAGGTTCTGCAGGAGCTTGCCCTGGTTCGGGCACTCCGCGACATAGCCCGCACGGACGTTGGTGTCGACGACCGCCCCGCCAAAGTTCGGGCCGAAGAAATCGTCGCCGCCGGTCAGGTAGGTCATCTTGAAGTTCGCGTTCATCGGGTGGGGTTCCCAGCCGAGGAAGACGATCGGCTCACCGGCCTCGGTCTTCTTGGCGACCTCGGCCAGCATCCCCTGTTCCGAGGATTCGACCAGTTCGAAACCGTCCAGACCGAAGGGTCCGCCCTCGATCATCTCCAGAAGGATGCGGTTGCCGTCATTGCCGGGCTCGATCCCGTAGATCTCGCCGCCGAGCGCGTCCTTGTGGGTGGCGATGTCCTTGAAGTCGGCGATGCCAAGTGCGGCGCCTGCCTCGTTGGTGGCGAGCGTGTACTTGGCGCCTTCCAGGTTGGTGCGGACGGTCTCGACCTTGCCGGCATCACGGTGCGGGGCGAGATCGGCCTCCATCGTGGGCATCCAGTTGCCGAGGAAGACGTCGACATCGCCTTCGGCCAGGCCGGTATAGGTGACCGGGACGGAGAGAACCTTGGTCTCGGTCTCATACCCCAGCGCCTCAAGGACCAGCGTGGTGGCGGCGGTGGTGGCGGTAATGTCGGTCCAGCCGACGTCGGAGAAGACAATCTTGTCACAGCCTTCGGCGAAGGCAGAACCGGCCAGCGCGAAAGTGACGCAGGTGGTCAGGAGGGTGGATCGGATGGACATCTAAAGCTCCCCGTGCTTTTTGTTGATTGACGAGTCAATAAACTTCGCCCTTATTCGGTTTGGCAAGACTTTTCTGGGGCCGCACCGAAATGCCGAAGCTTGGGATGGAGCCTATCCGCAAGGAAGCGCTGGTTAAAGCGACCATTGTCGAGATCGGCAGGGTCGGGTCGTTGGACGTGACGGTCAGCCAGATCGCCAAGCGGGCGGGGATGTCGAGCGCGCTGGCGCACCATTACTTCGGGTCGAAGGAAGAGATGTTCCTGGCCGCGATGCGCCATATCATGACGCTGTACGGGGCCGAGGTGCGGGGCGCGCTGGCGGCGGCCGAGGGGCCGGAAGGGCGGATTCGCGCGGTCCTGCGGGCGTCCTTCAGCCCGGGGAACTTCCGGCGCGAGGCGGTCGGCGCTTGGCTGAACTTCTGGGTGCTGGCGCAGACGGTGCCCGAGGCGAAGCGGCTGCTGGCGGTCTATCAGAAGCGGTTGCGGTCGAACCTGGTCGCGGCGCTGCGGCCGCTGGCAGGGGTTCGCGCAGAGGAAATCGCCGAATCGCTGGGGGCGCTGATCGACGGGCTCTATCTGCGGGAAGTGCTGAAATCGGGCGCTCCGGACGGGGCGGCGGCGGTGGCTCTGGCCCTGCGGCACCTTGAGGCGGAACTAACGCGGGGGGCGGTCTGATGCATGCGGACTACGTTATCGTCGGCGCGGGCTCGGCAGGTTGCGCGATGGCCTACCGGCTGGCCGAGGCGGGCAAGCGGGTGGTGGTGATCGAGCACGGCGGGTCGGACGCGGGGCCGTTCATCCAGATGCCGGGGGCGCTTTCGTATCCCATGAACATGGGGATCTACGACTGGGGCTTTGCGACGGAGCCCGAGCCTCACCTTGGCGGCCGGGTGTTGGCAACGCCGCGGGGGAAGGTGATCGGGGGGTCGTCGTCGATCAACGGGATGGTCTATGTCCGGGGGCATGCCAAGGACTTCGACACCTGGGCCGAGATGGGGGCGGATGGCTGGGGCTATGCCGACGTGCTTCCGTACTTCAGGCGGATGGAACAGTCGCACGGCGGTTCGGGGCCGGAATTCCGGGGCACCGACGGCCCACTGCACGTCTCGCGCGGGTCGCGGGTGAATCCGCTGTTCGACGCTTTCATCGAGGCGGGGCGGCAGGCGGGTTATCCGGTGACGGCGGACTACAACGGCCAGCAGCAGGAGGGGTTCGGTCCCTTCGAGGCGACGATCCACAAGGGGCGGCGCTGGTCGGCGGCGAATGCCTACCTGAAGCCCGCGATGGCGGGGGGGAATGTCCACGTGGTGCGGGGCTTTGCCCGCCGGGTGGTGATGGAGGGCAAGCGCGCGGTGGGGGTCGAGGTCGACACTCGCGCGGGGCGGCAAGTGATCCGCGCGGGGCGTGAGGTGATCATCGCGGCCTCATCGATCAACTCGCCGAAGCTTCTGATGCTGTCGGGGATCGGGCCCGCGGCGCACCTGCGGGAACATGGGGTCGAGGTCGTGGCGGACCGGCCCGGCGTTGGCGCGAACCTGCAGGACCACCTGGAAATCTACATGCAGTTCGCGGCAAGCCAGCCGATAACCCTTTACAAATACTGGAATCTCTGGGGAAAGGCCTGGGTCGGGGCGCAGTGGCTTTTCACTGGCAAAGGGCCGGGGGCCTCCAATCAGTTCGAGGCCTGCGCCTTCATCCGGTCAAAGGCGGGGGTCGAATACCCCGACATCCAGTACCATTTCCTGCCCATCGCCGTGCGCTATGACGGCAAGGCGGTCGCCGCCGGCCATGGCTTCCAGGCTCATGTCGGCCCGATGCGGTCGAAGTCGCGCGGGTCGATCACCTTGCGGTCCGGCAACCCCACGGACGCGCCGGTGATCCGGTTCAACTACATGTCCGACCCGTCCGACTGGGAGGACTTCCGCGCCTGCATCCGGCTGACGCGGGAAATCTTCGGACAGGAGGCGTTCAAGCCCTACCTGAAGGGCGAGTTGCAGCCGGGGCCGGGGGTCGAGACGGACGCGCAGCTGGACGACTTCCTGCGCGAACATGTCGAAAGCGCCTATCACCCCTGCGGCACCTGCCGGATGGGGCGGGCCAGTGACCCGATGGCGGTGGTCGATCCGGAATGCCGGGTCATCGGGGTGGACGGCTTGCGGGTCGCTGATTCGTCGGTTTTCCCGCAGGTGACGAACGGCAACCTGAACGCACCGTCGATCATGACGGGAGAGAAGGCGGCGGACCATATCCTGGGCCGCGCGCCCTTGCCCGCGTCGAACCTCGAGCCCTGGATCAACCCGAACTGGCGGGTGTCGCAGCGGTAGGTTGATCCGGGTCAAGGCGGGGCGGATTGCGACCTTCTAGACTTGTGGGGACAGTCAAGAAGGAGACAGGCATGTCGAACACCCCGCACACGCTGCACGAGGAATTTCCGGCGGAAGCCCAGAAGATCAGCGCCTTGAAGGTCAAGGACGCGCATTTTGCCAAGCTCCTGACCGACTATGATGCTGTCAATGACAAGGTGCATCGGTCGGAAACCCGCCTGGATCTGCTGACCGAGGACGAGGAGGAAGCGCTGCGCAGGACGCGGTCGCGGCTCAAGGATCAGATCGCGGCGGCCTTGCGGAAGTAAGGGTTCGTGCTGCGCCTTCGGCTTCTCCTCGCAGGAGGGGCCGAAGGATCAGCCGATCTCGTAAGGCAGGACGTCGCGCGCATTTGGGTTGATCTTCAGGCGTCCCTCCAGCGGCGGGACCGACCGCTGGTGACAGTTTACGCGCTCGCAGATCCTGCAGGAGATGCCGATGGGCTCGAACCGGCCTTTAAGGTCAAGCCCGTCGGAATAGACCAACTGCGTCGCGTGCTGCACCTCGCAGCCAAGGCCGATGGCATAGCGGCGCACGGGCGCAAGGAAGGCCCCGGCCGGTTTCGACACATCGCGGGCAAGGCAGAGGTAGCGGACCCCATCGGGGGTCTCGGCCAGTTGCCGCAGGAATTGCCCCGGGGTTTCAAAGGCCTGGTGGACGTTCCACAAGGGGCAGGCCCCGCCGAAGCGCGCAAATTGCAGGCGGGTCGAGGAATGGCGCTTGGTGATGGTGCCCGCCTGGTCGACGCGGACGAAGAAGAAGGGGATGCCCTTGGCGCCCGGTCTTTGCATCGTCGAAAGCCGGTGGCCGACCTGTTCGATGCTGGCCCCGAAGATGTCGGCGAGGCGTTCGAGGTCGTGGCGCACCTCTTGCGCAGCGGTCAGGAAAGCGCGGTACGGCAGAAGCGCGGCGCCGGCGAAGTAGTTCGCAAGTCCGATCTTGGCGATGTCGCGCGCTTCCGGCGTGGAAAACCTTGCGAGGTCGAGTGTTGCCTCCAGAAGCTCATTCTGCGTCAGAAGCGCCACTTGGTGGAGAAGCTGGAAGCGCTGCGAGGGGCCGGAGGCGCGGGCGGAAATGTCGAGGCGCTTTGCTTGCGGGTCGTAGTGGCGCAAGGGCGCGGTGTTCGAATAGTGCAGGCTGATCCCTGCACGCTTCAGCAGGTCCTGGGCCAGGCTTTCGATGGGTTTTCCGTTGGTTGCGGAAGTCGCGAAATGCTCGGCCGCGCGGTCGATGGCATCAAGGTAATTGTCGCAATAGTGGAAGAAGTCGCGCACCTCCTCCCAGGCCGAGGGGCGGAGATCGGCGTCTTCGCGGCCCAGGGCCTCGTCCAGCGAAGCCAGGCGTTCGTGGGTCTGGCGGTAGGCGCGATGGAGGTCCAGGAAGGCGCGGGCGAGGGCAGGGGCGTTCGAGGCCGCGAGGCGGAGGTCGGCCAAGGGCGGGGTGGCAGTGGTGAAGACCGGGTCGGCCAGCGCCTCGCGCATATCGGTGACGAGGCGTTCGCTTTCGCCGACGGTCAGCTCGGTGACGTCGAGCCCGAATTCCTGGGCCAGTGCCAGCACGACCGCCGCCGAGACGGGCCGGTGGTTGTTCTCCATCTGGTTCAGATAGGGCAGCGAGACGTTCAGCTTGTCGGCGAAGGCCTTCTGGGTGAGCGAAAGGCGACCGCGGATCTCGCGCAGTTTGACGCCGGCGTAAAGCTTCTGGGTGGGCATGTCCGTCCCCTGTTTGCAAAGCTATGCGAGGCTTTGCAAAGCTCCGTCAAGGGGCAAGTCAGGCGGCACCGATCTGCCGTGCCCGGTGGATGACGAAAAGGATGGCGATGACCGAGGCGATGGAGGAGGCCAGCATCAGGAGGATGAGCGGCATTTCCGAGGAGCCGGGGCCGAGAAGGATGCCTGCAACGGCTGCCAAGGCCGCGCCGCCGCCGATCAGGATCGCGCCACCTAGGCCCGAGGCGGTGCCGGCAAGATCGGGACGCACTGAAAGCATCCCCGCGTTGGCGTTGGGCAGGCAGATGCCGTTTCCAAGCCCCATGAAGATGGTGAGGCCGAAGAAGACCACCGGGCCGGAGAGGCCGAGGAGGGTGAGAAGGGTCAGGATCGCGAGGCCGCCAGAGGTGACGAGGCAGCCGATCAGGATCATCCGGTTCATGCCGATCCGCACGGAATAGCGCCCGGCGAAGAAGTTGCCCGCCGCGTAGCCGATGGCCGTGAGGGCAAAAAGGGCGCCGACCTCGGTCGAGGACAACCCGAAGATCTTGTCGCCGACGTAAGGCGCGCCGCCGAGGTAGGCGAAGAAGCAGCCCGAAGCGAAGGCGGCGGCAAGCGTATAGCCCCAGAACCGACGCGAGGCGAAGAGGGCGGGGTAGGTGCGGATCTGGTCCATCAGGCTGACGCGACGCAGGGTGGCCGTTTCGCCGAGGTCGGCCCAGACGAGGGCGAGGGTGGCAAGGCCGAGGATCAGGAGAAGGGCAAAGTTCGCCTGCCAGCCGTAAATGTCGTCAAGGAACCCGCCGATCACCGGGCCGATCATCGGCACAAGGCTCATCCCCATCGTGACATAGCCGATCATGCTGGCGGCCCTTTCGTCGGCCACCATGTCACGGACGACGGCTCGGGAAAGGACCATGCCTGCGGCGATCACGGCCTGGGCCATCCGGAAGATCAGGAACCAGGTCGCGGTGGGAGCCACGAGAGTTCCGATGGTGGCCAGTAGGAACAGGATCAGCGAGCCGATGAGGACCTTGCGCCGGCCGAAACGGTCGGAAATCGGACCGATCACGACCTGGAGGAGGGCGGAGAGCAGGAGGTAAAGTGCCACCGACTGCTGCATGACGCCGTAGGGGACGCCGTACCAGGTTGCCATGCCGGGCAGGGACGGCAGGAAGATGTTCATCGTCAGGGCCGAGAGCCCGGCCATCAGGATCAGCGTGACGATCTTCGGCGGCGTGGTCCGGTCAAGGAAGCGCGGTTCGGAATGGGAAGTCATGGCGTTTCCTACGCCCGCAGGGCGGGGAAGTCCACCGGGCGGCGGGGTGGGTAAGCCTTACCCGAAGTGCTCGGCTTCGATCGCGCCTAGGACCGGTATCTTGCGCATCCGGTGCCAGTGGGCGGTAAGGGTTGGGCAATTGGCAGCCAGCCAGTCGGCATCCATCCAGAAGCAGAGCATCCAGATGTATATGTCGAGGACTGAGGGCTGCGGGCCACAGAAGAAAGGCTGTGCCGCGCGGGAGGCGATCTCGGCCTCGAATATCAGGAAGTGACGCCTGACATAGTCGGTGGCGGCTTTTGCAACGGCAGGAGCGCCGGCCATGTCCGTGGTGTAGCGGTCCGGGAACAGCTCGCGCAGCATGCCCTCGTAGACATTGGCCTGGAAGAAGGCAAGCCAACGGTCGTGCCAGCCCCGGGCCGAGGAGCCGGGGACGGGCGCCAACCCCGCGGCCGGGAACGCATCCGCGAGGTGCCGAAGGATCGCCGGACCCTCGGTAATGATGCTGCCGTCGGGATGGATGAGGATTGGAACCTGACCCCGCGGGTTGAGGCTTTGCAGGGCGGCAAGTTCGCCATCGGTCGTGGGGCGCGGGGTCAACCGGAACGTCCAGTCCGCACCAGCCAGGTCAAGCGCGGCCTGAATGGCCATCGATCCGGTCTGGCGTCTTCCGCAAAGAATGTAGCCCATCCGCGTACTCTCATGCTTCCCGGTCAGGCTACGCCACAGGACGGCAGTTGGTCACGCCCATTTGTGGAAGATGAAGAAGGCGCCCGCCGCGATGAAGCCGAATCCTACGAGGTGGTTCCAGTGCAGCGGTTCCTTCAGGTAGAGGACCGAGAAGACGGCGAAGACGGACAAGGTGATGACCTCCTGGATCGTCTTCAGCTCGGCGGCGGAGAAATAGCCGTGGCCGATGCGGTTGGCCGGGACCTGCAGGACGTACTCGAAAAAGGCGATCCCCCAGCTGACCAGGATCACGGTGATCAGCGCGCTTTCCTTGAACTTGAGATGTCCATACCAGGCGAAGGTCATGAAGATGTTTGACAGAAGCAGAAGGCCGATGGTGGCGACGGGGATGGGAAGGGTCATGTTGTCCTCGGGCTGGGGGTGCCACGGGGCATAGCGCGGGCGGACCCTGGGTCCAAGTATTTGCGGATTTGCGATTTGATCCGCCGTGTTTCAAACGAGTTTGCAAATTCGCCGTTTCCTGCTTCTCGCATCTGCAGCGTTCCCCTAGATTGCACGGAACCATCAGCCGGGGGAGGGCGCGATGAAGGACATTCTCGAAGAGCTTGAGGCCCGTCGCGAGGCCGCACGGGCCGGAGGCGGGGAGCGCCGGGTCCAGGCGCAGCATGCCAAGGGCAAGCTGACGGCCCGGGAGCGGATCGATCTTCTCCTGGATGAAGGGACGTTCGAAGAGTTCGACATGTTCGTGGCCCACCGCTGCACGGACTTCGGCATGGAGAAGGACCGACCCGCGGGCGACGGCGTCGTGACCGGCTGGGGCACGATCAACGGCCGGCAGGTCTATGTCTTCAGCCAGGACTTCACGGTCATGGGTGGCTCGGTTTCCGAGACCCATGCGGCGAAGATCTGCAAGATCATGGATATGGCCGTGCAGAACGGCGCGCCGGTGATCGGGATCAACGATTCCGGCGGGGCGCGGATCCAGGAGGGCGTCGCCTCGCTGGCGGCCTACGGCGAGGTGTTCCAGCGCAACATCGAAGCTTCGGGCGTGGTGCCGCAGATTTCGCTGATCATGGGTCCCTGCGCGGGGGGCGCGGTCTATTCCCCGGCGATGACCGACTTCATCTTCATGGTGAAGGATTCGTCCTACATGTTCGTCACCGGTCCCGACGTGGTGAAGACCGTGACGAACGAGGTGGTGACCGCCGAGGAGTTGGGCGGGGCCTCGACCCATACCCGCAAGTCGTCCGTCGCCGATGGCGCCTTCGAGAATGATGTGGAGGCGCTGGCCGAAATCCGCAGGCTGTTCGACTTCCTGCCCTTGAACAACCGCCAGAAGGCGCCGGTGCGGCCCTTCTTCGATGATCCGTCACGGATCGAGGCGAGCCTGGATACCCTGGTCCCGGACAATCCGAACCAGCCCTACGACATGAAGGAACTGATCCTGAAGGTCGCGGACGAAGGCGACTTCTTCGAAGTGCAGAAGGATTTCGCCGCCAACATCATCATCGGCTTCGTCCGGATCGAAGGCCAGACGGTGGGCGTGGTGGCGAACCAGCCGATGGTGCTGGCGGGCTGCCTCGACATCGACGCGAGCCGCAAGGCCGCGCGCTTCGTGCGGTTCTGCGACGCTTTCGAAATCCCGATCCTGACCTTCGTCGACGTGCCGGGCTTCCTGCCGGGGACGGGGCAGGAGTATGGCGGCGTCATCAAGCACGGGGCAAAGCTTCTGTTCGCCTATGGCGAGGCGACGGTTCCCAAAGTCACGGTCCTGACCCGCAAGACCTATGGCGGGGCCTATGTGGTCATGGCGTCGAAGCACCTGAAGGCCGACTTCAACTATGCCTGGCCGACCGCCGAAGTTGCGGTGATGGGCGCCAAGGGGGCGGTCGAGATCCTGTACCGCTCCGAGCTGGGCGAACCGGAAAAGATCGCGGCGCGGGTCAAGGATTACGAGGACCGCTTCGCCAATCCTTTCGTTGCAGCCGAGAAGGGCTTCATCGACGAGGTGATCATGCCGCATTCCACCCGCCGGCGGGTGGCGCGGGCCTTTGCGGCGCTTCGCGGCAAGAAGGCTGCGATGCCGTGGAAGAAGCACGACAACATCCCGCTCTGACCCATGCGCCGCAGCCTGATCCCTTCCGCGATGGTTCTGACCGCTCTGGTGGCCACATCGGGCTGCCAGGAAGAGGCGCCGGGCGGACCCACGGTCGAGGTCCCCTCGGGCCGCACCCTTTCGCTGATCGACGTGATCACCAACGCCCCGGGGCCTGCTGGCGCCGCGGCGCGTTTCCGGTTCCTGGTGCCGGATCTCACGTCCGAAGACGTGGAAGCGGCAGCGGCTGACATGCAGGCGGTCTGCGACAGTTTTGCGCTTCCACGCACAGACGGCATGGTGCCGGCGCCGCAGCAGATCATCGTCACCTTCATGAGCGACGCCGTTCCCTTCGGCGAGGCGGCGCCGGACGTGGTGCAATTCTTCGAATCCTTCAGGATCGAGAATGGCGCCTGTGTCTGGGAGGTCTTCTGATGCCTTGCTTGGCCCGAGATATGGATTTTCCCGCTGGCCATGCACAATTGGCTGATGTAGGAACGCCACAGGTCGGGAACTTGGTCTGGCCGTCATACCAAACGGAATTCGTTTCGGTTAGTGTGACGACGGGCCGGGCCAAATCGGCCTTCAACAGCGAACAGGTGCCGGATGCCAGCAGGGTATCCGAAGCACCCCAAGAAGGATGGAGTAGAGGATGTCGAAGAGCGCACGTCTCGTTCTGGTTCTGGCTATGGTTTCGGCTATCGCCGCTTGCGCCAAGAAAGAAGAAGTGGTTGTCGAGCCGGTCACCCCGGAAGTCGTCGACACCGGCAAGTACAAGTAATCTTCCGGAGCGGGCCTGCCGGCACTCGCCGGGCGGGCCCGCGCCCACCTTCGGCCTCCTGCGCCACTGCGCGGTTCGCAGGCCGCTTTTCCTGAATATAGCCAACCTTTTCAGCGCCCCCCTCTGGGAGAGAGCGCAGCTTTCGCCTATCCGGTCCGTCCACTGCCCTGACAGGAGACAGACCAGATGCTGAAGCACCGCGGCTTCCCGGGCCGGATGCCGGGCACCGACTTCCAGTTCACCATCCGCCGCGCCAACGTGAAGGAAGGCGCGACGAAACTGATCAAGCGCGAACGCTACAAGGACCGCAAGCATGTGGACCGGCTGGCGGATGCGGCCTTCATGGCGGCGCTCTGGCAGTACTTCGGCGAAGAGCCCTTCGAGCGCGGCAACCTGGATGCCGGGAGGCTGTCCTGGCTGTTCGGCCGCGAGGTCGTGGCGGCCGAGGACCCCTTCGACCCCTGCTCATACGAAGCGCTTCTCAGGATCGATGTGAAGCGGGCGGAAGCGGCTTTCCCGCAGGTTTTCGCCCCGGACGCGCCCGATGCGCTGTCGGACGATTGGGACGAGGAGGAGGACTAGGCATGAAATCGCCGACGACTCCTCGATTTTGGCATGGATTTGCCCACGTCCCCGGGGTCGTTTGCAACATGTTTGCAATGACGAATTCTGCGCGCCATTGTCTCTGTGCGGGTCAATGGCAGTCAGGTCATGGCACGCGCAGTCAACGTTGTTACCCTTCCCCTTCCCTTCGGTCCGGCCCGTCCCAGGCCGGACCGATCCTTATGCGCGGACCTTCGGGGGCGGGTGACGATTGCGTGGGTCGTATTAGAAACTGCTTCCAAATCCGTGGTGTTGCGGTAGAATCTTCCGCAATAACAACAAACCAACGAGGCAGTACCCCATGCGCAAGTCGCTTATCGTCTTCGCTCTTCTCTCTACCACTCTGGCCGGCTGCATGCAGGACCCGGCGTCGCGCGGCATGGCCGGCGCGGCGGCTGGCGCCCTTGTCGCCGATGCGCTGGATGAAAACATGCTGGCCGGGGCCGCGCTTGGCGGCATGGCCGGCCTTGCAACCTGTGGCATCGAGCTGGGCCTGCCGCCCTGCAACTCGGGCTACTGATCCTGCTCTAGTTCTGGCCGCCTTCGGGCGGACCACACCGACACCAAGGACCATCCGGGCCGTGCGCCCGGGTGGTCCTTTTGCATTTCCGATGGGGGGAGCCGATGTTTGACAAGATCCTGATCGCCAACCGGGGCGAGATCGCCTGCCGCGTGATCAAGACCGCGCGCAAGATGGGGATCAAGACGGTGGCGGTCTATTCCGACGCCGACCGCAATGCGCTGCACGTCCAGATGGCGGACGAGGCGGTGCATATCGGCCCTCCCCCCGCCGCGCAGTCCTACATCGTGATCGACAAGATCATGGCGGCCATCAAGGCGACGGGCGCTCAGGCGGTGCATCCGGGCTATGGCTTCCTGTCGGAAAACCGCAACTTCGCCGCGGCGCTGGAGGCGGCCGGAGTGGTGTTCATCGGTCCGCCGAGCCCGGCGATCGAGGCGATGGGCGACAAGATCACCTCGAAGAAGATCGCCCAGGAAGCGGGGGTCTCTACGGTCCCCGGCTACATGGGTCTGATCGCCGATGCGGACGAGGCGGTGAAGATCAGCGCCCAGATCGGCTATCCGGTGATGATCAAGGCCTCCGCCGGCGGCGGCGGCAAGGGGATGCGGATTGCCTGGAATGACGCCGAAGCGGCGGAGGGCTTCCAGTCGTCGAAGAACGAGGCGGCCGCCAGCTTCGGCGATGACCGCATCTTCATCGAGAAGTTCGTGACCCAGCCGCGCCACATCGAGATCCAGGTGCTGGCCGACAAGCACGGCAACTGCGTCTATCTGCATGAACGCGAATGCTCGATCCAGCGCCGGAACCAGAAGGTGATCGAAGAGGCCCCCTCGCCCTTCCTGGACGAGGCGACGCGGAAGGCGATGGGCGAGCAGGCCTGCGCCTTGGCGAAGGCGGTGGGCTACACCTCGGCGGGGACGGTGGAGTTCATCGTCGACGGCAACCGCAACTTCTACTTCCTTGAAATGAATACCCGTTTGCAGGTCGAGCATCCGGTGACCGAACTGATCACCGGGGTCGATCTCGTTGAACAGATGATCCGCGTCGCGAACGGCGAGCCGCTGCCCTTCAAGCAGTCCGACCTAAAGATCAACGGCTGGGCGATGGAAAGCCGCCTGTACGCCGAGGACCCCTACCGGAACTTCCTGCCCTCCATCGGCCGCCTGACCCGCTACCGGCCCCCGGTCGAGGGCAAGACCGAACGCGGCGGGATCGTGCGGAACGATACCGGCGTCTACGAGGGCGGCGAGATCAGCATGTTCTACGACCCGATGATCGCGAAGCTGTGCACCTGGGGGCCGACCCGGGCGGATGCGATCGAGGAGATGCGGTTGGCGCTGGATACCTTCGAGGTCGAGGGGATCGGCCACAACCTGCCGTTCTGTTCTGCCGTGATGGACCACCCGCGCTTCACAAGCGGCAATATCACCACCGCCTTCATCGCCGAGGAATACTCGGGCGGCTTCACCGGGGCCGCGCTTGATCCAAGCCTTTTGCGGCGCGTCGCGGCGGCGGCGGCGGCGATGAACCGGGTCGCGGAAATCCGGCGGACGCGGATTTCCGGCACGATGGACAACCACACCCGCCGGGTCGGCGATGACTGGGTGGTGACGCTGGGTGGAACCGAATTCGCGGTGCGGATTGCTGCGGACCCCAATGGCTCCACCGTCAGCTTTGCGGATGGGACGAGCCTGCGGGTCGAAAGCGACTGGACGCCGGGACAACCGCTCGCGCGGCTGTGGATCGAGGGCGAGACGTTGGCGGTGAAGGTGGGCAAGATCCCGATGGGCTTCCGGATGCGCCTGCGCGGGGCGGACCTGAAGGTCCATGTCCAGACCCCGCGCCAGAAGGCGCTGGCCGGGCTGATGCTGGAGAAGGCGCCGCCGGATACGTCGAAATACCTTCTGTGCCCGATGCCGGGCCTGGTGGTGAAGATCGCGGTCGAGGAGGGCGACGAGGTCCAGGAGGGTCAGGCTCTGGCGACTGTCGAGGCAATGAAGATGGAGAACATCCTGAAGGCCGAGCGGAAGGGCGTGGTCAAGAAGATCAAGGCCAGCGCCGGGGCGAGCCTGAAGGTGGATGACGTGATCATGGAGTTCGAGTGATGCCGGGAAGGGGGCGATTTCTTCGAAGAAATCGCATCGGAGCCTTTGAAGGCTCCGGTCCGGAAATTTCAAAAATTCCGGGGCCTTACCGACCGGCGGGGTTCTTCTCCAGCGCTTCGGTGCGCGCGATGGGCATCTTGTCGATGGAGTTGACGATCTCGCGCCCCTCCCAGGGCAGGGGCTTCCGGATCGAGGGCCGCCAGTCCTTGTCCATCAGCACCAGCGAGAAGCCTCGCGGTCGAAGCTTTCGGCGCAACTCGGACGGGTTCGCCGGATCGGTGTCGATGATGAGGATCACGTCCCGGGCTGCAAGCTCGCTGTAGTAGCGCTTCAGAAGCTCCATCTGACGCACGAAGGCGGGGTCGTTGGGGCTGTCGGCGAAGACGACGACCGGACGGCGGACGAACAGGAGGTCGACT
>Ga0208243_1000429_pt1 | contig 24225 bp, 23 predicted proteins | sample Subbio2Aug_QV12A_FD_184826 | JGI IMG/M metagenome (GOLD analysis project Ga0208243, IMG submission 184826) | Serpentinite rock and fluid subsurface biosphere microbial communities from McLaughlin Reserve, California, USA - CR12Aug_QV12A (SPAdes) | ecosystem: Environmental > Terrestrial > Deep... | reverse complement strand
TCACCCGCGCGGAGGCCGAGACCTTCGTCAAGGAGGCCTGCTCGACCTTCTTCCACACCTGCGGCACCTGCCGGATGGGCGAGGACGACCTTGCCGTGGTGGACAGCCGGCTGTCGCTGCGGGGCCTCGGCGGCCTGACCGTCGCGGACGCCTCTGTCATCCCGGTGATTCCAACCTGCAACACCCATGCGCCGACGACCATGATCGGCGAGCGTGCGGCGAGCTTCGTGCTGGGGCTGGCATGAGGTTTGCATTTTTCGACACCGGCCGGCGAAGCGCCGGCAGACCGGGAGACCGACGCTCATGACGCAGGCACTCATCCTGGCAGCCGATGCGCTGCTGACCATGGATGCGGAGAACGGCGTCGTCGTCGGCGGCGCGGTGCTGGTCGAGGACGGGCGCATCGCGGCCGTCGGCGCGCGCGACGCACTCGTCGCCGCCCATCCGCATGTGGCAGTGAAGTCGCTTCCGAACACGGTGCTGATGCCCGGTCTGGTCAACGCGCATGCCCATTCCGGCTTCCTGCGCGGGACGGCCGAGCACCTGCCGGTGTGGGACTGGCTGACGCTGCACATCAATCCCATGCACCGAATGCTGCAGCCGCACGAGGCGGAAGCCGCCTCCTGGCTCTGCTATGCCGAATCCGTACTCGGGGGCACCACCACGGTGGTGGACATGTGGCGATACATGGACCGCAGCGCGACGGCCGCGGAGGCGATCGGCAACCGGCTGGTCGCGGTGCCCTATGTCGGCGAGCACCCGGACTACGACTATTTCGACACGCTCGACATGAACGAGGCGCTGATCGAGGGCTGGCACCGCAAGGCCGGCGGGCGCGTCAACGTCTGGGTCGGGCTGGAGCATCTGTTCTACGCAGACGAGCCCGCGCAGCGCCGCGCGGTGGAGATGGCGAAGCGCCACGGCACCGGCTTCCACACCCATTGCAGCGAGGCCGAGATCGAACTCGCCGAGTTCCGGAAGCGCTACGGCAAGCGGCCGATGTTCGTGCTCGACGACCTCGGCTTTTTCGACACCCCGCATGCCATGATCGCTCATGCCGTCTGGCTCGACCAGGCGGAGGTGGACCTGATCGCGAGGCGGCCGGTCTCCGTCGCGCACAACCCCGTTTCCAACATGAAGCTCGCCAGCGGCATCGCGCCCATCGCCGAGATGCTGGCGGCGGGCGTACCGGTCGGCATCGGCACCGACGGCGAGAAGGAGAACAACAATTTCGACATGTTCGAGGAGATGAAGGTTGCCTCCCTGCTGGGCAAGCTGAAGCACCTCGACGCCGCCGCGATGGACTCGTGGCAGGTGCTGCGGATGGCCACGATCCTCGGCGCGAAGGCAGTCGGCCTCGACCAAGAGATCGGCTCGATCGAGGTCGGCAAGCGCGCCGACATCATCGCCGTTCGCACCGACACGCCGCGCATGACGCCCTTCTTCCCGCAGGGACCCTACTTCAACCTGCAGCACAATCTGGTCCACGCGGTGCGCGGCGGCGACGTGTCGATGACCATGGTCGACGGGACGATCCTGGTCGAGGACGGTGTCCTGAAGACGGCCTCGATGGCCGACATCCTGGCTGAGATCCACGCCGTCGCCCCCGGTCTCTTCGCCCGCCGCGCCGCCTGGCTGGCCGATCACGCCGACGGCACCAGGCAGTGGACCAAGGAGAGCTGAGCGGGAGACCGATCATGAAGACCACCGACAGGGCAGCCCTCGACGACTGGTACGCCGTGGAGACGGCGGCCGACCTGACCGCCAGGCCGGTGCGCACCCGCCTGCTCGGCCAGGACATCGAGCTCCACCGCGATGCCGGCGGCGCGCCGGTGGTCCGCGAGATCCTCGACGATGGCGGCCGCGGTCCCGCCCTGCCCGTGCAGGAGCGCTACGGCTGCGTCTTCACGACGCTCGGGCGGCCGAACCGCGGCATCGTCGAGATCGCCGAGGCGGCCGAGCCGGATCGCCGCTTCGTGCCCTGCGGCTGGGTGACGATGCGCGCGTCGGGGCTGCGCGTGGTCGAGAACTTCCTCGACATGGCGCATTTCCCCTTCGTCCACACCGACATCCTGGGTGCAGAGCCGCACACCGAGGTACCGCACTATCTGAGCGAGATCCGCCGCGACGTCGACGAGGTCTGGGCGACCAACTGCACCTTCTTCCAGCCGCGCATCGCCGCCACCGAGGACAAGGGCGATTTCGTGCACCTGACCTACCGCGTGCCGAGCCCCTTCGTGGTGATGCTCTACCGCGTCTGCCCCACCGCGCCCGACCGGCTCGACGCCATCGCGCTGTTCATCCAGCCGCTGGAGGAGGACCTCTGCCGCGCCCAGCCGGTGATGTATCTCGTCGATTCCGTCTCCACCCAGACCGCGCTCCTGCGCTTCGAGCAGGTGATCTTCCTGCAGGACCGGATCATCGTCGAGAACCAGCGCCCGCTGCTGCTGCCGCTCGAGCCGCGGGCGGAGATTCCGACGCGCGCCGACTCGTCCTCCATCGCCTATCGCCGCTGGCTGAAGGAGAAGGGCATCCGCTTCGGCACCACCGCGGGTGCGGCGTGACGGTCGTCCTCCGCCCCGCACCCGGCCTGCGTCGTCCGCGCTCGACCGCAGAGGCGCTGGTCATGGCCGCGGAGCCGGGAGCCCGCTACGTCGCCGGCGGCACGGCGGTTCAGCTCGAATGGGCTCGCGGCGAGCCGATGCCCTCCCGGATGATCGACCTCGGCGGGTTGGCCGAATTGCGCGGCGTGTCGCACGACGGTGCGGGTCTGCGGATCGGCGCGCTGACGCCGCTGGCGGAGCTGCTGCGGAATGCGGGGGTTCGCGAGTCCCTGCCGCTTCTCGCCGCGGCCGTCCGCACGACCGCCGGCCCCGCGGTCCGCACGCTCGCCACGATTGGCGGCAACGTGGCGGGCGGCACCGGCTGCCTGATCCCGGCCCTGCTCGCGCTCGACGCGCAGGCATGCGTCGCAACCGCTGCCGGATCGTCATGGGCGCCGCTCGCCTCCTTCCTGCGCCGGCCCCCCGCCGAGCCAGCCCTGCTGGAAGCGCTGTCGATCCCGATCCCGCCTCCAGGCGCCCGCTGGACCTGGCGCAAGGTCGGCCTTCGCGCGGCGTTCACGCCGGGCGTCATCTCCGCGGCCGGCGTTCTCGACATGCAGGACGATCGCGTGGTCGCGGCCCGCCTTGCCGTCGGCAGCGGCGTCGTCGCGCCGGCGCGGCTTTCCGGCGCGGAGGCCATGCTGGCCGGCGCGCCGCTTGAAGCGATCGACTGGCGCGCGCTGCATGCGCTGCTGGTGGAGGACATCGACGCACCCGCCGATGCCTTCCGCAGCGCCCGCTACCGGAGGATGGTCGCAGCGAACGCCCTGGTGTACGGCCTCGGCGGACGACTGCCGGACGGCATAGCCGCAAGAAAACGTCAGCATACGCTTACCGATTCGGCGGCGCCGCCGGAGCGCCTGCTCGCCCGCGACAAGGCCGGAGAACGCTGGCACGTTCGGCCGGACGGCCCGGCCAAGATCGCGGGCCGTCTCGAATACCTGACCGACCGGCGCGAGCCCGGAATGCTGGTCGCCCGCATCAAGCGCGCCGGCGTGCCGCACGCCCGCATCCTGTCGATCGATACGACGGCAGCCGAAACCTTGGCGGGCGTCGCCGCCGTCGTCACCCACCGCGACATCGCCGGACAGAATTCCTTCGGGATCGTGGTGCAGGACCAGCCGGCGCTCTGCTTCGAAAAGGTGCGTCATGTCGGCGACCCGGTCGCGGCAGTGGCTGCGGTCGATGCGGAGACCGCGGCACGCGCGATCGACCTGATCGAGATCGCCTACGAACCGCTCCCGCTGGTCGATGACCCTGAGGCCGCGCTGCAGGACGGCGCGCCGCGCGTCCACGCGGGCGGCAATCTTCGCACGGAAATCGGCCTGACACGCGGTGACGTAGAGGCAGCCTTCGAGAGGGCGGCCCATGTCGTCGAGGATGTCTATGTCACGCCCCGCCAGATGCACGGCTTCATGGAGACGGAGGGCGGCCATGCGCGGGTCGAGCCGGACGGCACGCTGTTCGTGGCCGCCGGCGGCCAGCACGGCGGGCGAGACCGCATGCAACTCGCCCGCATCCTCGGCCGCCCGGAGGAGACGATCCGTGTCGTCACCTCGCCGACTGGCGGCGCCTTCGGCGGCAAGGACGAGCTTTCCGTCCAGCCGGCGCTGGCGCTGCTCGCGTTAAGGACCGGAAAGCCGGTGCGCATCCAGCTCGACCGGGCCGAGAGCGTGACGGCGGGCCAGAAGCGCAACCCGATGACGATCCGCATGCGAACGGGATGCGACGCCGACGGACGGCTGCTGGCTCAGGAGGTCGAGGTGCTGGCCGACGCGGGCGCCTATGCCTCGCTCGGCCCCGGTGTGCTGGAGACGGCGCTCGAACATGCCTGCGGACCCTATCTCGTCGAAAATGTCCGCACCCGCGGCCGGCTCGCCTATACCAACAACGGGGTCTGCGGCGCCTTCCGCGGCTTCGGCGCCAACCAGATGACCTATGCCGTCGAGTGTCAGATGGACCGGCTGGCGGCAGCGGCCGGCCTCGATTCCTTCGCGATCCGCGCCCGCAACATGCGCCGCCCCGGCATGAAGGGTTATCTCGGTCAGACGGTGTCCGGATCGGAGCGGCTCGACGAGATGCTGGCCGCGGCGATGGCCGATCCGCTCTGGAGCAAGCCGCGCGGGCCGTCCGCGGACGGGGCCGAGATCGTCGGCACTGGCTGGGCGCTCGCCTACCAGGGCAACGGCCTCGGCACGCTGCCGCCCGATCCGGCCGGCGGTGCGCTGCGGCTCGCGCCGGACGGCGCGATCGAGGCGCTCTACGGGCTGGACGAGATGGGCCAGGGGCTGCTGACCTCCATCCAGGGCGCGGTGGCGCAGGCGCTGGGCTGCGCGCGCGACGACGTGCGGCCGGTGACCGGCGACACGGGGGCGGCGCCGGAATCCGGTTCCACCACGGCGAGCCGCGGCACCTATGTCGTATGGCGCGTCGCCGAGACGACGGCGAAGCCGCTGGCCGAGGCGCTCTGCGTCGCGGCCGGCCGCCTGCTCGGGCGAGACCCGTCGTCGCTCGCCGTGGCGCCCGGCGGCATCGCCGAACGCGGATCGAACAGCGGCGAACTCGCCCTCTCCTTCGCCGACCTCGCCCACGCTCTGCCGGCCGACGAGCTGCCCTTCGCCGCCACCAGCTTCGAGTTTCCGAAGTCCGACGTCTTCACCGGCAACGCCCGGCTGATCTTCGCCTTCGGCGCCGTCGTGGCGCGTGTCGCGGTGAGCCGGATCACCGGGCAGGTACGGGTCCTCGACCTGAACCAGCATACTGCGGCTGGTCCGATGCTCGATCTGGCGGCCTATCTCGGCCAGCTGGAAGGAGGAGGGGTTCAGGCGCTGGGCTTCACGCTCACCGAGGACGCGACGATGCGGGGCGGCCGACACGTTGCCACCAATCTCGACGGCTACATGATGCCGGGGATCGCCGATGCTCCCGAGTCCATGGCGAGTTTCGCGCTGGAGGATCTCGATCCCGGCGATCCGTTCGGCCCGCGCGGCACGGGCGAACTGGGGCTTGCCGCGGTTTCCCCGGCCATCGCGAATGCCGTCGCGGATGCGACCGGCCACTGGCCGGCGGTCGCGCCCTTCGATCCCGAGTGGATGCTGGACCGGCTGGGAGCGGCGTCATGAGCGGCCTCGACGACATTGCCGTCACCTTTCGCCTGAACGGTGAGCCGCTGAATCTCCTCGCGGCGGCCGACAGGCGGCTGATCGACTGCCTGCGCGAAGACCTGTCGGCTGTCGGCGTCAAGAAGGGTTGTTCCGTCGGCCGTTGTGGCGCCTGCACCGTGTTCGTCGACGGCGAGCCGGCCAATGCCTGCCTGCTGATGCTCTGGCAACTCGAGGCGCGGGACGTCGTCACGCCGGAGGGGCTGGACGGCGACGCGGACGCGGCGATCCTGCGCGATGCGCTTGCGGCGGAAAACGCGTTCCAGTGCGGCTACTGCGCGCCGGGCTTCGTGATGACCCTTCTCGCGCTGCTGCGCGGCAATCCCGACGCGAACGACGCCGACATCCGCGCCGGGCTCGAAGGCAACATCTGCCGCTGCACCGGCTACCACTCCATCCTGCGCGGCGCGCGCGCCGCCGCCGAGGCGCTCCGCGCCGCACGGGCCGTGACGACCGGAGAACCTGCATGACCGTCCATGTCCAGCCGACGCAGCCCGGCGACGCCGCGCGGGCGTTCCTCGCCCGCACCGACAAGCAACTCCTCATCGGCGGCAAATGGCGCGGCGCTGCGGACGGCGCCGTGTTCGAGACTTTCGATCCGGCGAGCGGCGCCTTGCTCGCACGGCTGGCGAAGGCGACCGGGTCCGACGCGGACGATGCCGTCGCCGCAGCCCGAGCGGCCTTCGAGAGCGATGCGTGGCGCGGCATGACGCCCTCCTCCCGCGGAAAGCTGCTCTGGCGCATCGCCGATCTGATCGATCGCCACGCCGACGAGCTCGCCGAGCTCGAAGTGCTCGACCAGGGCAAGCCGTTGAAGACGGCGCGCTTCGGCGAGATACCTGCCTCTGCCGAACAGTTCAGGTACTTCGCCGGCTATGCGACGAAGATATTGGGATCAACGATCCCGACCTCGATCGCGCACCAGCCGGCCGGCCGGAAGATCTTCGCCTATACGACCCGCGAACCCATCGGCGTTGTCGCGGCCATAACGCCCTGGAATTCGCCGCTTCTGATGGCTGCCATGAAACTGGCGCCGGCGCTGGCCGCCGGCTGCACCGTCGTCCTCAAGCCCGCGGAGGAAACCTCGCTGACGGCGCTGCGGCTTGGCGAACTGCTGGTCGAGGCCGGGCTTCCAGGGGGTGTCGTCAACATCATCACCGGTCACGGCGAGACTGTCGGCGCGGCCCTGGCGTCCCATGCCGGGGTCGACAAGGTGGCCTTCACCGGGTCGACCGAGGTCGGCAAGCTCATCGTCGGGGCGGCCCGCGGCAACCTGAAGAAGCTGACGCTGGAACTCGGCGGAAAGTCGCCGGCGCTGGTGCTGCCGGATGCCGAAATGGAACTCGCCGTTCCCGGGATCGCGCGCGGCATCTTCGCCAATGCCGGCCAGGTCTGCGTCGCGGGCTCCCGCGTCTATGCCCATCGCTCGGTCTGCGACCGTCTGGTCGAGGGCCTGGCGAAGGAGGCGCGGGCGCTGCGCCTCGGTCACGGACTGCATGCCGACACCGACCTCGGACCTCTCGTCAGCGCCGGCCAGGCCTCGCGCGTCGCGGATTATGTCGCGGAGGGTTCGGCCGAAGGAGCCGAGATCGTCGCGGGCGGCGTCCGTGACGGCGCCTTCTTCACCCCTACGGTGATCACCGGCGTTACGCCATCGATGCGCATGATGCGCGAGGAGATCTTCGGCCCGGTCGTTGCCGTCACTCCCTTCGACGCCGTCGAAGAAGCGCTGGCGCTGGCCAACGACACGCCTTACGGGCTGGCCGCGAGCGTCTGGACGCGCGATCTCTCCGCCGCCCACCGCACCGCCGCCGCCATCCGCGCCGGTACGGTCTGGATCAACTGCCATTCCTACTTTTCGCCCGAACTGCCGAAGGGCGGCCACAAGGAGTCCGGCTGGGGATACGAGAACGGCGCGCAGGGCCTCGACAACTATCTCGAGACGAAGACCGTCTGCGCCCTCGTCTGACTTCGATGGTCGCGCCGGTTTTTCTTCGGCAGTTCGACGCCCGCTCAGACGGAAGTCCAAGCGAACCGTGCCGCGGGTTTCGCGCAGGAAACGGCTTCGAACCGCCGTCCCGCGGCTCGTGCGCCGGCCGCTCCACCGCGCGGCGCATTCTCCGCGCGGTGGAGCGGCGGTTTCCGCAATGATCCCCGGGGCTTCAGGATCGGTACCGATCGACCACAGCGGATGCGACGTCGTGGCGTCCAGGGATGATGACGCACGGAAACCTCGAGTTACATGACGTTGCGTCAACGATCCGGCAACGCTTCTGTACTATACCGGACGTCGCCGCATGAGCAGGGGCTGCGCGGCGACGGGTGACAGGACATGATACCTTCGCAACCGGCTGTTCTCGACGACGTCCTCGACTCTCTGGAAGCGGAACTGGCGAGTTTCAGAGCTCCGGTGCAGGGAAAGATCCCTGCACCGAATCCGGGCGCCACCGGCCCGAATGGCCTGCCCGCCTGCGATAACGACGACGTCCAGGACGACTGGGCCGTTCACTTCGTCATTGCCGCCTACAGGGCCTGCTGACAATCCTCTCGTTTCCCCACCGGGCGGGACGTCGACGCCGGAATGGAAACAGATGCCCGGCGGGACGATCCGGCGCTCAAGCCACCTGTCGATGGCGGTCATCAGTTGGAGAAGAGGCGGTTGGTCGAACTCGCCTCGATCAGCCGCCGCGTGACGCCACCGAAGGCCCATTCGCGCAGTCGGCTGTGACCGTATCCGCCGGACACCACGAGATCGGCTCCCATCTCGAAGGCGGCCGTCGAGAGGGTATCGCCGAATTCCTCGTCGACGGGCAGCAGGCACTCAGACCGCGCCGTCACGCCATGCGCCTCCAGGAAGGCCACCACGTCAGCGAGGCTCTCGCGCGCATGTGCCCGGTCATCCTCCTCGACCGTGACCACGGTCACTTCCTGTGCCGTCTTCAGGAACGGCAGCGCGTCGACCACGGCGCGCCTCGCTTCGCGCGTGTCCTTCCAGGCGACGAGCACGCGCTCCCCCTTGAAGGCCGCGTGGCTCCTCGTCCCCACGAGGACGGGCCGCCCGGCCGACAGGATCAGCGCCCCAAGATCGACGCCGCGATAGCCATCCCGACCGAGATGCTCGTCGCGCGGCCCGCTGACGATCAGATCGGCCTGCCGCGCCAGTTCGATCAGGCTCCGAGTCGGATCGCCGACCATTCCCCGGAAAGATGCTTCCCCCGCCATCCCGGCAAAGACGCGTGCAACCGCGTCGAGGCCCGCCTGAATCTCCTCGGCCTCGCGTCGCACGAGTTCGCCTGCCATGATCGCCCCGTCCATCGGCGCGACCGCTGGATGCGGCTGCGCGGCACAGAAGCCGATCAGCGCCGCGTCGAAGCGGCGCGCGACCTCCATCCCGAAGCGGATCCGCGCTTCGGGCGCGCCGTCGATATCGATCTGGACGAGAATGCTGCGATAGCTCATGGGGATCTCCCTTCGGTTCGGTGCAAGAGGAGCACCGGCCCGGCCGCTTGACATTGATGCCGGTCAAACCCCCGCCCCGCCGCCAGGTTCGCCGAGCAAATGGCGCTCGGCGGGCGGGTGGTGTATACATGCCGCTGTAAACGAGGGGACGGAATGGACCAGTCGGCCAACACCCATGCGACGCGCGCGCTCATCGAACTGCGCAAGAAGATCATTTCCGGCGACCTGCCAGGCGGCATGCGTCTGTTCGAGGTGCCGCTTGCCGAGGACCTGAGAATCTCGCGCACCCCTGTCCGCGAGGCGATGTCGAGGCTGGCCGAGGAGGGCCTCCTCGACCGCGTGCGAGGCGGCGGTTTCGTCGTGCGGTCCTTCGCGATGTCGGACGTGATCGACGCCATCGAACTGCGGGGCGTGATGGAGGGAACCGCTGCCCGGCTCGCAGCCGAGCGCGGGGTCGAGCCGGAGGCGCTCGCCAGCATCACCGATTGCGTGCGGCTGCTCGACGCGTGTTTCGGCACCGGACCCGGCCAGGTCGATTTCGACGCCTACGAGATGCTCAATGCCCGCTTCCACAGGGAGCTTGCCGCGCTGTGCGGCAGCGAGACCGTCCGCCGCGAGGTGGAGCGCGCCTCGCGCCTGCCTTTTGCCTCGCCCTCGGCCTTCCTACCCAACCGCGCCGACATCGACGCGTTCCGCCGTTCGCTGACGGGCGCGCAGGAGCAGCATCGAGCGATCGTGGCTGCGATCGCGGCCCGCGAAGGGTGCCGCGCGGAGGCGCTGGCGCGCGAACACGCCCGCACCGCCCGCCACAACCTCGAATATATACTGGTCAAGGACCGCAGCCTGATCAAGCGCGTGCCGGGCCTGGCGCTCGTGGTCGCCGGCTGAGGTTCACCTGCCTCACGCCGCGTCACGCACCTGGTAGTCCTTGATCGCGGCGAACCGGATCTGTTTCCAGCGTTCTGCCTCGTATCTGAGGCCGAACTCGTGCGGCGCGAGAAAGACGGGATCGTTGTCGAGGTCGCGGGCGATGTCGCCGCGATGGCTCTCCACGAACCGCTCGAGTTCCGCCTTGGTATCGGCCGAAATCCAGCGGCAGACCGAGAAGCGCGCCATCTCGAACTCGACGGGCAGCCCATACTCCGCGTTGAGCCGCTCCTTCAGGACGTCGATCTGCAGCGCGCCGACGACGCCGACGATGGCCGGCGAGCCGTCCTCGGGCGAAAACAGCTGCACGACGCCCTCCTCGGCCATCTGCTGCAGCGCGTCCTTCAGCTTCTTGGCCTTCATCGGATCGCCGAGCCGGACGCGACGCAGGATCTCCGGCGCGAAGTTCGGCACGCCGCGGAACAGGAACTCCTCGCCTTCCGTCAGCGTATCGCCGATCCTGAGCGTGCCGTGGTTGGGAATGCCCACCACGTCGCCGGCATAGGCCTCGTCGGCGGTAATGCGCGAGCGGGCGAAGAAGAACTGCGGCGAAGACAGCGACATGGGCTTGCCCGTGCGCACCAGCTTCGCCTTCATGCCGCGCTTCAGTTCGCCCGAGCAGACCCGGACGAAGGCAATGCGGTCCCGATGGTTCGGATCCATGTTCGCCTGGATCTTGAAGACGAAGGCGCTCATGGCCGGTTCCGTCGCCTCCACCAGGCGCGTGTCGGCCTCCTGCGCGCGCGGCGGCGGCGCCCAGTCGCCCAGCGCCTCGATCAGGTCGCGCACGCCGAAGTTGCGCAGCGCGGAGCCGAAGAAGACCGGGGTCAGGTGGCCCTCCCGGAAGGCGGCGAGGTCGAAGGGCCGGCAGGCCTCGCGGGCGAGTTCGAGTTCCTCGATGAAGATCTCGCGCTCGTTCTCCGGAAGCAGCCCGGCGACCCGGTCGGAGTCGGGACCGTTGACCCTGGTGCGTTCCGTCTCCTCGTCGCCGCGCCGCACCGCGTTCTGCGACAGATGGTAGGTGCCCGAGAAGGTCTTGCCCTGGCCGATCGGCCAGGTGATCGGCGCCGTGTCGAGCGCCAGCTTCTCCTCGATCTCATCGAGAATCTCGAAGGTGTTGCGCGCCTCGCGGTCCATCTTGTTGACGAAGGTCACGATCGGGATGTCGCGCAGGCGGCAGACTTCGAACAGCTTCAGCGTCCGCGGTTCGATGCCCTTGGCGGCGTCGATCACCATGACGGCACTGTCGACGGCCGAAAGCGTGCGATAGGTGTCGTCGGCGAAGTCCTCGTGGCCGGGCGTGTCGAGCAGATTGAAGACGTTGTCGCCATACTCGAAGGTCATCACGGAGGTGACCACCGAGATGCCGCGCTCGCGCTCGATCTTCATCCAGTCCGAGCGGGTCTGGATCCTGTCCTTCTTCGCCTTCACCTCGCCGGCGAGCTGGATCGCACCGCCGAACAGGAGCAGCTTCTCCGTCAGCGTCGTCTTGCCGGCGTCCGGATGCGCGATGATCGCGAAGGTGCGGCGGCGCGCGACCGCCTGATCGATGCTGTCTGCCATGGATGAGGATGTCCGTTGATGCGCGGGCTTATAGCGGCGCGGCACCGGGGTGTCGAACGGGAATTTCGCCCAGGGCCGCCGTGACACGGGCTGCCCGCGTTCAGTCGGTGATCGTTCCGGCGGAAAGATTGATGACCGCTGCCGTCATGGCGCCCGCGCGGGCGGATGCCAGGAAGGCCATCGTCTCGGCGACCTCCGCGAGGCGAGGCAGGCGCCCGAGCATGGTTCCACGCGCTGCGGCGTCCAGCCACTGGTCGAGGTCGAGGCCCATCGCTGCAGCCTTGGATCGGAACAGGTCCCGCGTATAGGAGCCCGCGCCGGGTGCGTCGGCGATCGCATGGGGGCGGACGCAGATCACGCGCACGTTTCGGGGTCCCATCTCGTCGGCGAGCACCCGCGAGAACGCCTCTATGCCGGCGCAGCTTACGCAATGGCCGAGGTGCCCGCCGGCGGCCATCTTCCCGCCCGGAGCAGAAAGCGTCAGGATAACGCCGGGACGGCTTCCTCCCATGCGCGGTGCGACGGCCTTCGACGTGATGAAGAGTGATCGCAGGAACGCGTCGACCGGCGTCATGAACGTGTCGAGGGTCAGGTCCGACAGCGGCGTGCCCTGGTCGTGGAGGAAGGCCGTGGCGTTCAGGGCGACGTCGATACCGCCTGTCCTAGACGCAACCGAGGCGGCGTATCCGGTGACCGCCGTCGCGTCCATCACATCGACGACATCGGTCTCGACGCTGCCGCCAGCCGACCGGATCGCGCCGGCGACGGCCTGGAGCCTTTCCTTCGTCCGCCCCGCGATGAAGACGCGGGCGCCGTCTCTCGCCATGGCTTCCGCCGTCGCGCCTCCGATCGCGCCGCCGCCGCCGAAGATGATCGCCGTCTTTCCGTCCAGGTACATCGGGCCGGCCCCTGTTGATCGCATCGCTTCAGCCAAGGCTGCCTTCGATATTGTTGAGGATGGCGTTCCATCCGGCCTCGTGGCCCCGTCGCGAACCTTCGGTGTGGAACTTCACCTGGTGGAGCGTGATCTCCGTCATGCCGGGCGCGGTTTCCCGAAAATCGAGGGTGACGACGCTTCCGTCCGGTGAATGCGGCGATTCCCAGGTGAAGGCGATGCGGGAATGCGGATCGATCTCGAGGTAGGTGCCTGAATGCGGCACCTCCCGGTCGACGGTGGCCATCACGATCAGGAATCTTCCGCCCTTCACCGCGTCGGTCTCCACCCGGGGCGCGACGAGCCCGTCCTTTGCCGTGCGCATGAAGAGCGCCAGCTTTGCCGGCGAAAGCCATGCATCAAACACCTTCTGACGCGGCGCCCCGATCGTTCGCCTGACCGTCAGTTCCAGTTCGTTCATTGGTCTTCCTCCGACAGGATCATCCGTTCCAGCGCCGCAAGGCGCAGATCCCAGACCGATTTCAATTCGGCGAACCAGGCTTCGGTTCGCTCCAGGGGGTCGAGTTCGGCGGCAATGAAATGCTCGCGGCCCAGGGTCCGTCGCGTCACCAGTCCGGCCTCCTCCAGCACCTTGATGTGCTTGGAGACAGCGTTCAGCGACATGTCGAAATGGCTCGCGAGCGTCGTCACCCGCAGGGCTCCTTCCTGGACGAGAAGCGTCAGTATCCTGCGCCGGGTGGTGTCACCGGCGGCCTTGAGGATGCGTGACAGGCGTTCGTCGTCCATTCATTCACCCATAAGGTTGAATATAGGGATCAGGGGCAATAGTCAACGACCTGGATGAATATTTACGGAGGACGGTCCGCACAAGACGGTCCCTCTCGAGCGGCTGTCCGGACCTCCGGCGCTCTTTGGATCTTTACCCCGCTGCCGGAACCGCACAGAGTTGCAGCGCCGCATCCCGCCGGCCGCCTCGTCGATCTCCGGAGAACCGCCATGCTCGCCCGCCTCGCCCTGACCGCCGCTCTCGCTACCGTTCCCGTGCTCGCCGGTGCGGCCGAAGAGCGCGTGACCTTCTCCGTCGACGGCATGACCGTCGTCGGCACGCTGAACCTGCCGGACGGTGTCGAGAACCCGCCGGCGATCCTTCTGCTTCATGGCTTCACGGGGAGCCGCAACGAACTGGAGATCCCGTCGGTGAAGGAAGGCATCTATGCCCGCGCGGCCCGGCTGTGGGCGGCGGACGGCATCGCCAGCCTGCGGATCGACTACCGGTTCAATGGCGACAGCGACGGCGATTTCGCCGATTCGACCATCCAGGCGCATGTGGCCGACGGCCTCGCCGCGCTCGACTGGCTGGCTCGCAGCGGCCGCGTCGACGCCAGCCGTCTCGGCCTCGTCGGCTGGAGCATGGGCGGCGCGGTCGGGGCCGCGGTCGCGGCGCGCACCGGCCACAGCATCGATGCGGTCGCCCTGTGGGCGCCCGGCACCAACATGGCCTCGGCGATCGCGCTGATGTTCGGCGCCGACAAGTTCAAGGAGGGGCTGGCCTCCGGTGGGGCGCCGGTTACGGTGACGCTGCCCTGGGGCGCGGAGATCGCCCTGAAGTCCGGCTTCTTCGAAAGCCTATACGCCATCGACCCGGTGGCCGAGATCACCCGCTATCCAGGTCCGCTCTTCGTCGCCGTCGGGACGAAGGACGATGTGGTCTATCCGCAGCCGATCTCGGGACAGATCCTGCTCGACTATCACACCGGCGACGAAGAGCTGTTCGTGCGCGAGATGGACCACGTCTTCAACGCCTTTGCGGGCGCCGAGCAGGTGGACGAACTCATTGCCGGCACCGGCGCCTTCATCCGCAAGAACCTCGACTGAGGCAACATCGCAGGGGGAGCAGGCCGTTCGCGTCGCGGTCTGCTGCCCCGCGTGCGGATCCGCGGCCAGGGCCTCACGTAGGGTCCCGGTGATCGTCTCGTGCGCCCGCTGTACGCCGCGAGACAATGGCTCTCCGGTCCCGCTGCACCGGGGGTGCGCTATCCGCCGTCGCTGCGGGCCTGATCGCGGTTGATCTGCGCCAGAGCAATGTCCGGCGTGATGCGTGCAGCGGCGGCGCGCAGCTTGTTTGCGGTCCCGCTCACCACTTGCGCCGAGCCCTTCATCAGGGCTGCGTAGGCTTCCTTCGCCACGTCGGATGGGTCGTCCTTGTCGCCCTGCGCGATGTTGGTGTCCTCCATGTCGGCGCTCTCGAAGAAATCGGTGTCGGTTGCGCCGGGCATCAGGATCGTCACCGTCACCGGGTCGTCCCTGAGCTCGTTGCGGATCGCCAGGCCGAAGGAACGCAGGAAGGCCTTCGTCGCCGCGTAGATGGCCATGAAGGGACCCGGCGACAGGGAGACCAGGGATGAGGTGATCAGGATGCGTCCTTCGCCACGGGCCAGCATGTCACGCAGCACGAGCTTGACGAGGTGAACCTGGCCGGAGACATTGAGCTGGATCGCGGCCAGTTCCTCGTCCAGGTCGGTTTCGGAAAACCTGCCGGCAACGCCGCCGCCGGCATTGGCGGCAAGGGCGGCAAGCGGGCGGCTGCGCAGCGCATCGTGCAGCCGACTGACGCCCTCCCTCGACGAAAGATCGACCACCACCGTCTCGAAACGGCCTCCCGGAACTTCGGATGCCAGGCGCGTGCGGGCGTCTTCGAGCTTGTCGTGGCCGTCGGCGGCCATCACGACATCGTGGCCGTTCAAGGCGAACTGGCGCGCCAGTTCGAGGCCGATGCCGCTGGAGGCCCCGGTGACCAGGGCGAGGGGTCTTGCGCTCTGCGCTGTGGACATGAGGCGTCTCCTTCGGATCGCAAACGACCCCGGGACCGGCGCGTTCCTGCGCGCACGGACCAACAAAACGTGAAGGAGCGCCCTTTCAGGTTCGGCGCGGCAGCGGCGGGACGCCCTCAGTCGAAGGTGCAGGGCCAGGACGACGGTGCTGTCAGTCCGGCTGGCAGCCTGGTCCCGGCGTCGCCGCAGGCAAGGTCCACCTGCGCCTGGGCAAGGCCCGTCGCGCCCGAAAGATCGACCCCCTCGATGCGCGTGAGGAACATGAAAGCGCCCGCGAAGTCGGCAGGGGCACCGACCGTGGCTCCCGCGAACTGGGCGCGCGACAGGTTCGCATAGGCGAACTTCGCCCCGCCTATCGCCGCACCCTCGAACTCCGCTCGGCCGAGCTCGGCCTTGCCGAAGTCGGCATTGGTCAGATCGGCACCCTTGAAATCGGCCCGCTGCAGCTCGGCACTGGCAAAGGTCGTGCCCGGCGCGACGATGCCGGCAAAGCTCGTCCGGTAGGCCTCCACGCGCGAGAAATCACTGCCCGTGGCGTCCGCGCCGGCCAGTGAGGAGCGCACCAGCGTGGCCTTCTGCAGCTTCGCTCCGGTCAGCTTCGTCGAGCGCAGGTCGGTCATCGACAGATCCGTTCCCGTCAGGTTGGCACCCGAGAGGTCGGCACCGCGAATGACGATGTTGCTCTTGTTGCAGTCCTGCCAATCCGCGCCGGGTGCGGGCTGGCTGCGGCAGTCCGCGGCCTTTGCCGGCGCGATGGCCATGGCAATGACGGGCAGCGCCGACAGGGCTGCGAGCGTGAGGATGCGGCGGAGGTTGCGGAAGCCGCGGCCACCGGGCAGGCGGGCACTGGGGAAGGTGTCCGGTGTCGACATGGTCATGGCTCCGGTTCCGGCAGGCGACGGCGGCGGAATAGCACGCGTCGGCAAGGCTTTTACACCGAACGAAGCTGCGGCGGAAGACGATCCGGCGCCTGCCGCGCCGCTCAGTCCATATGGGCCGCGGAAGGCAGACCCGCGCCGGGGGCCGGCGGCTTGCGCAGGAAGACCGCCAGCGGGATCGCGCAGAGCGTGACGATCATCATCAGCTTGAAGTCGTCGATGTAGGCAATCATCAGCGCCTGGGCATTGACCAGCCTGTCGACCTGAGCGAGGGCCGTCGCATTGCCGGCTGCCGCCGCGGGATAGATCCCCTGGAGCACCGGATTGAACGGGTTGATGGCAGCCGAAAGCTCTGCGTGGTTGATCTGCACGTTGCGCGTGAGCATGACCGTGACGATCGAGATGCCGATCGAGGAGCCGATGTTGCGCACGAGGCTGAACAGGCTTGCCGCGTCGGTGCGCTGCTGCGGCGCGAGGGTCGCGAAGGCAAGGGTCGAGAGCGGGACGAAGACCAGCCCGAGGCCGAGACCCTGGATCACGCCCGACAGGATCACGATGTGGTCGTCCATCTGCGGGGAGAACTGCGTCATGTCGTGCAGCGACCACGCAGTCAGCGCAAGACCCGTCACGACAAGCAGCCGCGCATCGACCAGCCTTACCAGCCGGCCGACGAGAATCATGGAGATCATCGTTCCCACCCCGCGCGGCGCCATCACGAGCCCGGTCAGGATCGTCGAGTGGTTGAACAGGTTGGAGAGCATCGGCGGCAGCAGGGCCAGGCTGGCCAGAAGGATGATCCCGACCACGAAGATGAAGACGAGACCGGCCACGAAGTTGCGGTCGGTGAAGATCGCCGGATCGATGAAGGTGTCGAGGCCGGTCAGCAGGTGGATCGCGAAGATCCAGAAGCCGGTGACGGCGAGGCCGAGTTCGATCCAGATCTCCGGCGACGAGAACCAGTCCACTTCGCCGCCGCGGTCGAGCATCAGCTGCAGCGCGCCGACGCCGAGCGCGAGCATGGCGAAGCCGAAGAAGTCGAACCGGCGCAGACGCCGGGCGATGCGCGGCAGGTAGGCCGCGCAGCCGAGGAAGGCGAGGATGCCGACCGGCAGGTTGATGAAAAACACCCAGCGCCAGTCCAGCGTCTCCGTCAGCCAGCCGCCCAGGGTCGGGCCGATGATCGGACCGACCATGATGCCGGCTCCCCAGATGGCCATGGCCGAGCCGTGCCGCTCCTTCGGATTGATGTCGAGCAGGAAGGTCTGCGACAGGGGCACGATCGCCGCGCCGAACAGGCCCTGCAGCAGGCGGAAGAAGACCATGGATTCGAGGTTCCACGACAGACCGCAGGCCATCGACGTGACGGTGAAGCCGACGATGGCCGTCAGGAAAAGCTCGCGCCTGCCGATCCGGTCCGCCAGCCAGCCGGTCACCGGCGTCATGATCGCGGCGGCGACGATGTAGGAGGTCAGGACCCAGGTGATGGTATCCTGACTGGCGCCCAGATCACCGGTCATGGTGGGCAAGGCCACGTTCGCGATCGTGGTGTCGAGCACCTGCATGATCGTGGCCAGCATGATCGACAGCGTGATCAGGCCGCGATTGGGCACTTCGGTGAAATTCGTGCTCATGAGCTTTCGTCTTCTCCGCCCCGGCGAGGTCCGGCGCTGCCTGCCGCCGCCGTCGTGCGGTCCAAACGTTGGTGCCAGCGGCTATTCCGCCGCGTGAACGACCCCGAACAGCGAGGCGAAGCCGGGCAGGCCGCGCTCGATGCCCGTATCCACCTCCACGCTGGCGCTCATGCCCGTGCGCAGCCGATCGGCCATCGCGTCGTCCGCAAGCGTCAGTCGCACGGGTATCCGCTGAGTGACCTTGACCCAGTTTCCGGTCGCGTTCTGGGCCGGAAGCAGCGAGAACTCCGACCCGGTTCCCGCCCCGATCGATTCGACGGTCGCGTGCAGCGGCGCTTCGGGGAAAGCGTCGATGCGGACTTCAGCCGCCTGGCCGACCCGCATGTGGGTGAGCTGCGTCTCCTTGAAGTTCGCTTCGATCCACGAATCCCCGGTCTCGACCAGCGTGAAAAGCGCGGTCCCGGCCGAGACCATCTGCCCCGGCTTGAACGACGAGGCTTGAGAGACCACGCCGTCCGCAGGCGCCCGCACGGTGGTCAGCCCGAGCTGCCAGGCCGCCTTATCCCGCGTCGCCAGCGCAGCGAGGACCGTCGGATGGCGATCGGTCTCGATCGTCGGATCCCCGCCGAGCGCCGCACGGGCGCTGGCGACGCCCTGCTGTGCCGAGACCTGCTGTTCCCTGGCGGTGTCGAGATCGTGCCGCGCCGTGTCGAGCGCCGAAGTCGTGCCGATACCCTTGTCGGTCAGCGCCTTCTGGCGGTCGAGCTCGCTCTGCAGAAAGGCGACGGAATCACTGGCGATGGTTTCCTGTGTAACCGCCTGGTAGTATGCGGCGCGCAACTGCTCCACCTGCAGACGCGCACCTGCCAGTGCGGCGTTCGCCTGCTCGAAAGCGATTCGATAGGGCTCCGGGTCGATGATGAACAGCGTATCTCCCGCAGCGACGGCCAGGTTCTCCACCACCTTCACCTCCGTCACGCGGCCAGCAATCTCTGCCGCCACGGTTACGCGCGGCTGGCGCAGGTTGGCATTCTCGGTCTCCTGGAAGCGGCCGCCGGTGGCCCAGACGTAGCCGCCGCCGCCGATCAGGGCCAGCGGCACCGAGACCATCAGCAGCGTGCGCAGGCCGCGCCGCCGCCCGGGCGGAGCGGGCGCCGCCGCGGGTGCGGGCCGGCTGGCGTCCTTCATCGTCATGTCGATCGTCGCGGTGGGTGGGGTTGCATCAGTTCGGGCGTTCATGGTCTGGCACTTTCGGAACGTTCGGAAACATGCGTCGTCCGGTGGGCGGCGTCGGTTCCGGACAGGCAGTCCGGATCGCCCTCGGCGACGTTGGTGCGGATCTGCTCGAGCGATGCGATCATCTGCCGGCGCGCGTCCGCCGTCAGGCCCGCCATCGCCTCTTCATAGATATCCTCGACCATGCCCTTGACCTCGCCGAAAGCGTCGCGCGCCTTCGCCGTGGCGTAGATCACCCGGACCCGCCGGTCCGTGGCGTGGGGACGGCGCTCGATCCATCCACCCTCCTCCATCCGGTCGAGCAGCCGCGAGACGCTGATCGGCTCGATGTCGAGAACTTCAGCCAGCCGCGCCTGTGGCAGACCCTCGTCGCGGATGAGGCGGAAGAGCAACCGCCATTGTGCAGAGGACAGGCCCGTCCCGGCGGCGCGGGCGTCGAAGCGCTTGCGCAGCAGCCGCGCGATGTCGTGGATCAGGAAGCCGAGGCTGTGATGTCCGTCCGTGGTCATAAGCAAGATATATTATAAGCATGCTTACGGTATCAAGGGCGGATTCCGGCACCGGCATGCGTCGGGCTCAAACCAGAGTTGCAGCCGGCTCATGCGTGTGGACGGACACGGTCCGCCAGGCCGTCGGATGGCAGCGGGCCGCACGACACCGTTCCGGATCCGGCCGCTCCCAAGGCCGTAGAGCCGCCGGCGAACGCACTTGACTGCCGCCGCGCCTCCCGCCAAGGGAGCGCATGTCCATCATCCTCCCCATCGTCCGCCTGCCGCACGCGCAGGGCCTCGATCTCCCCGCCTACGAAACGGCCGGCTCGGCGGGGCTCGACCTTCGCGCGGCCATCGCCGAGGACCGCAAGCTGATCCTCCTGCCGGGACGGCGCATGCTGGTCCCGACCGGCCTCGTGCTGGAACTGCCGGAAGGCTACGAAGGGCAGGTGCGCCCGCGGTCCGGGCTCGCGCTGAAGCACGGCGTCACCTGCCTCAACACACCCGGTACGATCGACAGCGACTATCGCGGCGAGGTGCAGGTGCTGCTGGTCAACCTCGGCGACGAGGATTTCGCCATCACGCGGGGCATGCGCATCGCCCAGCTGGTCGTCTCTGCCGTCGCGCGCGCAAGGGTCGAGGAACGCAGTCTCGCCGGCTCGACGCAGCGGGGGAGCGGCGGCTTCGGTTCCACCGGAACCGCCTGACCATGCGGCCCGGCCTCGTCATCTTCGACTGCGACGGGGTTCTGGTCGACACCGAGACCCTCTCCAACCGCCGCCTCGCCGAATGGCTCTGCGCCGCCGGCTACGACACGACCTATGAACGCTGCCGGCGGCAGTTCGTCGGCCGTTCGATGCGTTCGGTCAAGGAAGAGGTCGAGGCCTCCGGCATCCTGCTCGGCGACGATTTCGTCGAACGCTGGAACGCCGGGCTGGCGGACCTCTTCGCGGACCGCGTCCAGCCGATCGCGCACGTCCGCGGCCAGGTCGAGGCGATCCGGGCGGCCGGGCTGCCCTACTGCGTCGCCTCCTCCGCGCGCCTCACCAAGATGCATCTGACGCTCGGCGCGACGGGGCTGCTGCCGCTCTTCGAGGGCGTGCTGTTCAGCGCCTCGATGGTCGAGCGTGGCAAGCCCTTCCCCGATCTTTTCCTGCACGCAGCCACGACCATGGGATTCGCGCCCGCTGACTGCGTCGTCATCGAGGACAGCGTGCCCGGCACCATCGCCGGCATTGCCGCCGGCATGCGCGTGCTCTCCTATTGCGGCGACCCTCATGGAGACCGCGAAGGTCTCGCTGCGGCCGGCGGCGAGCTTTTCGACGACATGCGGGAGCTGGCGGGACTGATCGGCCTGGCCCAACCCCGTCCCTTTGCTGAAATCCATCATCGCGCATAGTCTGTCGGCGTCAGGCTTTTGACGGAGGCGGATCATGCGAGATGACAGGGGTACGGTCTTCCGGGCGCTGCACGAACGGCCGGGCGCTTTCCTCATCCCCAATCCCTGGGATGTCGGGACCGCGAAATTCCTTGCCGCGATGGGTTTCGAGGCGCTCGCCACGACCAGTGCGGGATACGCCTTCTCGCGCGGCCTGCCCGACGGCGGCGTCCCCTTCGATGCGATGATGGCCCATTGCCGGGAGATGGTGGCGGCCGTCGACCTTCCCGTCTCGGCAGACCTCGAGAAGGGCAAGGGCGACACGCCTGATTCCGCTGCCGAGACCGTCTTCGCGGCCGAGGCGGCGGGGCTCGCGGGGTGCTCGATCGAGGATTTTTCTGGCGACGAGGCGCATGCGATCTACGATTTCGGGTTGGCGGTTGAACGCATCGCTGCAGCCGCGGACGCGGGCAGGGCGCTGAAGCGCGACTTCGTCCTGACAGCCCGCGCGGAAAATTTCCTGCACGGCCGCCCCGACCTCGACGATACGATCCGCCGCCTGCAGGCCTTCGAGAAGGCCGGCGCCGACGTGCTCTATGCGCCCGGCCTTTCGACCATGGAGCAGGTGAAGACGGTCTGTTCGGCCGTGACGAAGCCGGTGAACGTGCTGGCGGTCGCGGGATTCTCCGTGGCGGCCCTCGCCGAGGCCGGCGTCAGCCGCGTCTCGCTCGGCTCCAAGCTCACCACCGCCGCCTTCGGGGCCGTCGAAGCGGCGGCGCGCGAGATGCTCGACCACGGCACGTTCGACTATGCGCGCAAGGGCTTTTCCTTCGCCAGGCTGCAGGATCTGTTCTCGGCCTGAGGCCACGATCCACCGGGAGCGTCAGCGGCGCTCGATGACGAGCAGCGTCGCGCCTGAGGCGTCCGAGAGCGTTGCACGGCGGCCCTCGACGGCGATCGTCGCGGCACCGGACAGCGCATCCGCGATCGCCTGTTCCGCGGCCATCACGGCCGTGTCCGCGCAGGCCATCCGCGTCATGGCCGCCGGCCCGGAATGCCATCTGGGCCCCGACTGCGCCACCCTCGCCGCGATCCGGTTGCATCCGGCCGTCGCCTGCGCGGCGCCATCGCGCGCGATGTCGAGCACGGCGGATGCCGACAGGGCGCGGTCGAAGGGCACGTAGCCGCCGTTCGCCTGGCTGGCGGCGCCGACGATGCGCCAGGCGCCGGCCACCTTCTCTTCCACGCCGGTCGCGCGTCCGGTCGCCGCCCGGAGCGTGAGCGGTTCGAGGGAGGATGGAGCGACGACTCGCGCCCGCTCGGCCGAAGCCTCCACGGCCATCACGCCGGCGATGCCGACGCCGAGGCTCAGGAAGAGGGCGGCGAGTTGCGGAAGTTTCATGGCAGGTCCCTCGGTGGTTGGTGGTGGTGCAGCCTTGGTCTCCTGATGCCGCGGCACGGCTGAACCGGACCTGAACGCCGTGCCCTGCGGGTCACGATCCCTGCGCACGGCGAACCAATCGCTGCTCTCGACGTTGCTGAGGCTCATGCCAGACAAGGAGACCATCATGCCCGCCATCGAGCGTTCCCGTATCGCCATCCTCGCCACCCACGGATTCGAGCAGTCCGAACTCGAAGTGCCGCTGCAGAAGCTGCGCGAGAAGGGCGCCACCGTCGACGTCGTCTCGCTCGAAGCCGGAGAGATCAAGGGCTGGGACGAGAGGGACTGGGGCGCGCCCGTCACCGTCGACCGCGTGCTCGCCGATACGAGGCCGGCGGACTATGACGCGCTCGTTCTGCCGGGCGGCCAGATCAACCCCGATCTGCTGCGCGTCGAGACCGACGCGATCGACTTCATCAAGGGCTTCGACCGGGCCGGCAAGCCGATCGCCGCGATCTGCCACGCGCCCTGGCTCCTGGCCGAGGCCGGGCTTCTGAAGGGCCGCAGGGCCACCTCCTACCATTCGATCAGGACGGACGTGGTCAATGCGGGCGCCACATGGAGCGACGAGAGCGTGGTTCGCGACGGACTGCTCGCCACGTCGCGCAATCCCGGCGACCTCGATGCCTTCGTGGCCGCCATCGTGGAGATGGTGGAAGAAGGCGGCTCGGCCCGCGAAGCGGCAGAATAGCGCGCTGCGGTCGCCGCCGGCGGACGGCCGTTCCGCCAGCGGCGGGCTGCCGACGCTGTCGGGTGTTGACACCGCGCGTCCAGCCCGCTCCACTTGCCATCGCAGGGGAGGGGCCATGGACACGCTCGAGGTCGTCGACATGCACACCGGCGGCGAGCCGGTCCGGATCGTCGTCGCCGGCTATCCCGAACTGCCGAAAGGCACGATCCTCGAGAAACGTGCCCATGTCCGCGATCGGCTCGACCATCTGCGCCGGATCCTGATCTTCGAGCCGCGCGGGCACTACGACATGTACGGCGCGCTTCTGGTCGAACCCGACCTGCCGGGCGCCGATATCGCCGCGCTCTTCATGCACAACGAGGGCTACTCGACCATGTGCGGCCACGCCGTCATCGCGCTCGGCCGCTACGCTGTCGATCACGGACTGGTTCCGACGGTGGAGCCGGTGACGAGGGTCGGCATCGAGTGCCCCTGCGGGCTGGTGGTCGCCCATGTCGAGGTGCGGGACGGCAAGGCCGGGGCTGTCTCGTTCGAGAGCGTGCCCTCCTTCCTCTTTGCGGCCGACCGGATCGTCAGTCTGCCGGGCTTCGGCGACATCCGCTTCGACGTCGCCTATGGCGGCGCCTTTTACGCCCTGGCAGACGCAGCGCAGTTCGGCCTCGCCTTCGGGAACAGCCCCGCGCGGGCCTTCGTGGATGCCGCGACCGCGCTGACGGCGGCGGTCCGCGGGTCCGTGCCGCTGTCGCATCCCGACAGCGCCGATCTTGCCTTCCTGTACGGCTCTATCCTGACCGATGGCGGCGACGGCGCGGGCGGCGTGGCGACCCGCAACGTCTGCGTCTTCGCCGACGCGCAGGTCGACCGCTCGCCGACCGGCTCCGGCGTCACCGCGCGGCTCGCCGCCATGCATGCCCGCGGATCGGTGGCTGCGGGCGAAACGCGCCTGTTCGAATCGATCGTGGGCTCGCGCTTCACCGGCGCGGTCGTTCGCACCGCCCAGGTCGGCAGCCATGCCGCCATCGTGGCGAGGGGATCCGGAC
>Ga0208243_1000427_pt1 | contig 24417 bp, 21 predicted proteins | sample Subbio2Aug_QV12A_FD_184826 | JGI IMG/M metagenome (GOLD analysis project Ga0208243, IMG submission 184826) | Serpentinite rock and fluid subsurface biosphere microbial communities from McLaughlin Reserve, California, USA - CR12Aug_QV12A (SPAdes) | ecosystem: Environmental > Terrestrial > Deep... | reverse complement strand
ACGTCGCTCAGGCTGTAGGCGTCGGCGCGCAGATTGGCGAACGGCTCCAGCCGAATCCCGGCCTGGGTGGTGAAGGAGCGACGCCAGTCGGCCTGGGCCACCACACGCCGACTGTCGAGGCCGGGGACATAGGCCGCCGCAGTGCTGCTAGGTGACAGGTCCCGCTCCAGGGCCACCGCATTGGCCCGCAGGCGCAGACGCCCGCCGGCCAGCCGTACGTCGGGGCTCCACCGTCCCTCGACCAGGGGCGCGACGGTGGGGAAGGTGCGGTCGTCATCTCCGGGGCGCAGCCCCTGGATATCGAACGCCGCCAGCGACAGATAGGAGTCTTCATCCTGGCGGATGGCATAGACCTGGGAGATCAGCCGCCGGTCGTCGGCGATATAGGGGCCGCGGGACTGATAGACGTCGCCGATCTCATATTTGTCGAACAACAGGTCGTCAGACGTGCGCTCGGCCGTGAAGCCCCAATCCCAGTTCTCATCGATGGCGAAGGCGCCACGGGCGAGGATGTAGCTGCGGGAGGTCTGGTCCCCGAACTGGCCGGCTGAGTCGAAATCCCTGGCGTAGGTGTAGCCACCCCGGACATCGACCTCACCGGAATAGAACCGCTTGCGGTAGCGGGCGTTGAGGAAGGGCTCGACCTTGGCGTTGATCTGCGGACTCAGCGTCAGGTCCGAATAATCAGACAAGACAAACAGATACGGCTGTTCGTAGGAGAAGCCGCGACGGTCTGAAGCCGAGATGTCCGGCGTCAGAAGCCCCGACTTGCGCTCTGCCTGAGGATCGGGATGCCAGAAGAGCGGCAGGTAGAGGACCGGCGCGCCAAACAGGCGGAACACAGCGTGGCGGTAATAGACCAGCTGTCGCTCCCGGTCTTGCACCACCTTGTCGGCCTGGATCGACCAGGTCGGGGTATTGGCTTCGCTGTCGGCGCAGATGTCGCAGGGTGTGTAGATCGCGCGGTTCAGCTCGTTGACGTTCTCATTCCGCCGCACGGCGCTGGCGGCGGCGAGCTTCACATTCTGAGGCAGTCTGGCGGCGAAGCCGCGGGCGACGCCGGCGCGCATCTGATCGTCCATGACGATCTCACGGGCGAACTCCACGCTGCCGTCAGGATTGACGATCTGCACCTTGGAGGCCTCCAGCACGCCCTGGGCCTCATCGTAGATCAGGGCGTCGGCCCGCAGATTGCGGCTGTCATAGCGGGCTTCAACGTCGCCCGAAGCCGTCGTGCGCGGCCGGGCGTCGTCGCGCTCGACCGTGTCCGCCTCAAGATAGATGGCGCCGGGCGTGAGGCCGTCTGAGCCAGAGCCTGACCGCTGCGCCGGCGCATCTTGGGCGAAGGCGGTCCCCGCACACAGGCTCGCCACCGCAGCTCCCGCCAGGAGGCTGCGCTTGACCGAGGCGAGCGAGGTGCGCCGAGGTGACGTCTTCAAAGGTGAATCCCTTCTTGCCGCGGACCCGAGCCCAGGCAATAGCGGCGTGGCGGCGTCTTTCAACCGTCTTCGGTGTAGCAGAGCAGGGTGAGGCCCGACAGCAGGGCGATCACCGGCGGCGCCCAGGCCGCGGCGGCCAGGGGAATGATGTCGGCATTGGCCAAGGCGCCGGCGAACTCGTTGAGGAAGAAGAAGACGAAGCCCAGCGCCACGCCCGCGCCCGCCAGACCCGCCAGTCCACCAAGCCGCGCCAGTCGAAGGGAGAAGGCGGCCGCCAGGATGGTCATGGCTGCGAACAGTAGCGGCGTGGCCAGAAGCTGCTGGAACCGCAACTGATAGCGGCTGGCGCTGAAGCCCGCCTGCTCGGTGGTGCGGATCGCCGCCGGCAGGCGCCAGAAGGCGATCGCCTGGGGCGAGGCGAAGCGTTCGAGCGCCGACTCGCTGTCGAGGCTGGACCGCAAGGAGAGGCTCTCGGACCGGACGGAACTTTCGCCGGCGGCGGCTTCGCGCACGTCCGTCAGTCGCCAGAAGCCAGGCAACAGCCGCGCCTCTGCCGCCTCCAGGCGCCGCCTGAACTCTGGCACGCCCGCATCGTTCTTCTGGTAGATGAACAGGGAGACGCCGCGGAGCACGACGGTCCCGTCGACGATCTCGCGGTCCTTGGCGTGGATCACGATCTGACTGCGCTCGTCCCCTTGCCGCAGCCAGATGTCCTCTGGGGCGTCGACCAGATAGTTGTCCATGATCCGGGCCCGCTCGATTCCGAACCGGGCGTTGGACGCCGCCGCCAGGGGGTTGAGCAGGGTGACCGACAGGGCGCCGATGACCGCCGCCGCCGCCGCGGTAGGCAGGATGAAGCGCCAGGCCGACACGCCGGCGGCCCGCATGGCCACCAGCTCGCTGCGGCGATTGAGGCTGACATAGGCGGCCATGCAGCCGAACAGGAAGACGAAGGGCAGCAGCACCAGCACCAGGCTGGGAGTGCCCAGCGCGGTCAGGGCGAACAGCTCGGCGACGCTGACCTCGGCCCGGACGCCGACCGAGCGTGACAGCTCGACGAACTGCACGAGGATGATCACCGCGGTGATCACCGCCAGGGCCACGCCCACGCTAAGCAGGCTTCGCGACAGCACATAGGCTTCGATACGGCCAAACCTCATGCGGGCGCTCCGGCCGGGGCGATGCGGGATGGACGCTTGCGCATGTCGATGAACCGCGACACCCGCTGGCGGAACACGCTGCGTAGGGCCAGCCCCATGGCGATCAGCGGCACGGCATACTGCAGGGCGTTGAGCCAGACCCCTGATTCAGAAGCGGCCTGAACCACGAAGCCCAGGATTCGGGTCAGCGCCGCAGCCGCGCCGGCCCAGGCGATCCGCCGGCCGTAGCCCATGCGGTCGTATCCGCCCCCCAGGATGGCCGCGAGCGCCAGGGCCATGAAGGCGATATTATAGAGGGGTGTGGCCAGCCGGGCGTGGCCCTCGGCCAGCATCTCCAGACGATTTCGCCGCTCCCAGTCCTGCTCGAGGTCGGGGAAGAACAGCTCGTGGAGGTAGCGATCGGACGGCTTGTAGTGGACCAGCTCCTCCGAGGCGACCAGCGGGCCGAGGTCGAAAATGTACTCGTCAAAGGTCAGATAGTTGAGCACCCCGGTGGCGCTGAACTCCTGCGTCGAGCCCCGCGACATGACCAGGACGGGGGTTCCGCCACGGGTCGCCATCCGCCCCTCGTCGGCGGTGTAGGTGGTCGCTGAGCCATCGCTCTCGGCCACATGGATGAACAGGTTCCCCATCCGGCCGCGGCTGTCGACGCTCTGGGCGTAGACGGTCAGGCCGGGCGCCGGTTCGGTGAACTCGCCCTCCCGGACCAGGGTGGCGGCGAGGTCCGTCCGGACGTCGAACAGGGTGTTTCGCAGCTCCCGATAGGCGGCCGGCTGGATGAACAGATTCATGACCAGGGCGAGCAGGGCGATGATCACCGCCAGACGCATGGGAGGGGCGATGACTCGCCAGCGGCTCATGCCGCCGGCGAAGCAGACCACGAGTTCCTGCTCGCTCTGAAGGCGGTTCAGGGCCACCAGGGCGGCGACGAACAGGGCGAGCGGCAGGACCATGTTGATCAGCTGCGGCATGGCCAGCATGGTGATCTTCAGGAAGACGCCGGCGCTCTGGCGCTGATTGATGATGACGTCGAGCGCCGACAGGCTCTGGCTCAGCAGAGCCACAGCGGTGAGGGCGAGCGTCGCCAGCAGGGTCGGGCCCAGCAGCTGGCGAAGCAGATATCGGTCGATCAGGCGCATGGAAAAAAGGCGTCGCCGGGCTGATTTGGCGCGCCCTGGGCGCGAAGCTGTTCTAAACCATGCGTCGCCGCGCCACACAACCGCCGCAGGTGACGCCAGACTGGGCGTCCTGTCGGTGGAGCGCCTTCAGCTTTGCTTTGGTTGAGATATCGCATGGACATTCAATTCGTCTCGGCTGCTACGGACATCACCGAGAAGTCGGCCCTGGCCATTATCGTTTTTGAGGGCGCCGTACTGACGGGCGCCGCCGCCGACGCCGACAGCCAGACCGCAGGTGTGGTCGGCCGCGCCCTGGCGCAAGGCCGCTTCACCGGCGCCAAGGGCCAGATCCTCGATCTGGCTGCGCCGGCCGGGCACGCCGCCGGTCGACTGCTGCTGGTCGGGGCCGGCAAGCGCGAGGCCTTCGACGCTGTGGGCGCCGAACACGCTGCGGCCAGCGCCTATGGCGCGGTCAAACTGTCGGGTCTCACGACCCTGCGGATCGCCTTCGCCGACGACGGCGCCGCCCAGCCGGAACGCGCCGCTCTTGGGGTGCGCCTGGCCTCATACCGGTTTGACCGCTACCGGACCAAGGAGCCGGCCGACAAGAAGCCCTCCATCGTGAAGGCTGAGATCGTCTGCGCCGATGTGGAGGCCGCCAAGGCCGCGTTCGCCGCTCAGTCGGCCCTGGCCGACGCCATCGCATTCGCCCGCGATCTGGTCTCGGAGCCGCCGAATGTTCTCTATCCGGCGGAGTTCGCCCGACGCGTGAAGGGGCTCGAAAGCCTCGGCCTTGAGGTCGAAATCCTCGGCGAGGCCGAGATGGACAAGCTCGGCATGGGCTCGCTGCTGGGCGTCGGCCGCGGCAGCGCCAAGGACAGCCAGCTGGCCATCATGCGCTGGAACGGCGCCGCTGACCCCGCCGCCCAGCCGGTCGCCTTCGTGGGCAAGGGCGTCTGCTTCGACACGGGCGGCATCTCGATCAAGCCCGCAGACGGCATGGAGGACATGAAGTGGGACATGGGCGGCGCCGCCGCCGTGGCCGGTCTCATGCATGTGCTGGCCGGCCGCAAGGCCAAGGTCAACGCCGTGGGCATCCTTGGCCTGGTGGAGAACATGCCGGACGGCGACGCCCAGCGTCCGGGTGACGTGGTCACCAGCATGTCTGGCCAGACCATCGAGATCATCAACACTGACGCCGAAGGCCGCCTCGTGCTGGCCGACGCCCTCTGGTACTGCCAGGACCGCTTCAAGCCCAAGTTCATGGTCGATCTGGCCACCCTGACGGGCGCGATCATCATCAGCCTCGGCAACGACTATGCCGGCGTCTTCTCCAACAATGACGAGCTCGCCGACAATCTGCTGGCCGCCTCCAAGGCCGAGGCCGAGCCCCTGTGGCGCATGCCGCTGCCGGCCGCCTACGACAAGCAGATCGACAGCATGATCGCCGACATGAAGAACACCGGCGGTCGGCCGGGGGGCTCGATCACCGCGGCCCTGTTCCTGCAGCGCTTCGTCAACGGGCTGCCCTGGGCGCACATGGACATCGCCTCCACCGCCTGGAAGAAGCCCTCCAGCATTCCCACCATCCCTGAGGGCGCCACCGGTTACGGTGTGCGGCTGCTGAACCGTATGGTGGCCGACAAGTACGAGGGCTGATGCCCGTCGGTGGAGAGGGAGGACGCGCGGTGCGGTACGTCCTGCTGCACAGTCCCTTGCTCGGCCCGCTGACCTGGCAGGCTGTCGCAGAGGATCTGCGCGCCCGTGGCGCTCAGGCTGAGGCGCCGGCCTGGCGGCCGCTGACGCAGGTTGCGGGCGGCTTCTATCGAAGTCTGGCCACCGAGCTGGCCCAGGCCGTCGATGTCGCCGGGACCGGACCCGTCACTCTGGTGGCGCACAGTGGCGCCGGCGCGCTGGTTCCGGCCCTGGTCGGGGCCCTGTCCACCCCTGTGGCGGCGACCATCCTGGTGGATGCAATCCTGCCTCATCCAGGGCGGAGCTGGTTCGACACTGCGCCACCGGCCCTGCGACAGGAGCTGACGCTCGCCTCGCAAGGCGGCGAGCTGCCCTCTTGGGATGGCTGGTGGCCCCCCGGTGCGCTGGAGCGGCTCGTGCCCGACCCAAGGCTGCGCGCGGCCCTGGTGGACGAGCTTGATCCTCTGCCGCTCGCCTTTTTCGAAGAGATCGCCCCCCTTGGCGAGCTTCACGGGGCAGGGGCCTATCTCCAGCTTAGCGGCGCCTATGAGGACCAGGCCCAGGCGGCGCGGGCGCGGGGTTGGCGGGCGCGCAGGCTGCAGCTCAACCATCTGTCGCCCCTGACCGCGCCCCGGGAAGTGGCTGCGTCGATCCACGCCCTGGGCCAGGATCTTGCGGAGCCGGCCCGTGGCTGAGGCGCCGTGCGAGGTGTGGTTTTACCATATGGAGCGGTCCAGCCTCGACCAGGTGCTGCCTGACCTGCTGGAGCGCACCCTGGCCCGGAACTGGAAGGCGCTGGTCCGTTCGAGGCTCTCTGATCGTCTTGAGCACCTGGACACCCATCTCTGGACCTACCGGGATGACAGTTTCCTCGCCCACGGCCTGGTGGATGAGCCGCATGCGGCCCATCAGCCGGTTCTCCTCACCCCGCGCATGGACAATCCGAACGGCGCCGATGTTGTTTTCCTGCTGGATGGCGCCGAAGCCGGTCCCCTTGACGGCTTCACCCGTTGCATCGTCCTGTTCGATGGTCGAGATGAGGCCGCCCTCGCCACAGCACGGGCGCAATGGCGTGCGATCAAGGCCACCGGGCTGCCGGTGAGTTACTGGAAGCAAATGGCCCGCGGTTGGGAGAAACAGGCATGACACGCACGCTCGCACTCACCCTTGGAGCCAGCCTGCTGCTGTTGGGCGCCTGCGCCAGCGAGCCGGCCGGCCCGCCCCCCGTGGCCGAACGTCCCACTTCGCCGCGTCCAGACCCGACGCCTGCGGCCGACCAATGCGGCGCAGCTCAGGCCCAGCGTCTGGTTGGGCGTAACCGCAGCGAGATCCCGGTGCCGGTTAATCCCGGGCTGCAGCGGGTGGCCTGCACCACCTGCCCGGTGACCATGGACTTTCATCCCCGCCGTCTGAACTTCTTCTACGACGCCGATACCGGGATCATCAAAGAGGTCCGCTGCGGCTGACGGGCCGAGCGGGGCGCTGTCCGCTCATTTCCGAGGTGGGCGGCGCATCCAGCGGGCGATGATGGCGAACGCCGCTGGCGCGACCAGCACGGCGGCGAGCAGCAGATAAATAACGCGCGCCCAATCCGGCATCGCTGATCCTCCGTCACCCCACGTCGGAAGATGGGGCGCCGGCCAGCACCATGTCCAGGGCGCCAAGCAGTCGTTCGAGCTCGATGGGCTTCGGGGTCAGGGCGTCCATCCCTGCGCTCAGATACTCCCGCTCATGGTGCGACATGGCGTTGGCGGTCAGGGCGATGATCGGGGTGCGAGGGCGGCCCTCAGCCTCCTCCCGCGCTCGAATAAGCCGAGTGGCGGTCGGCCCGTCCATCCTGGGCATCTGGACGTCCATGAGGATGACGTCCCACGCTGCGTCAGACCAGGCGGCGACGGCGGCTTCCCCGTCATCGACCAGGTGCAGATCCACATCCAGCGGGCCTAGCAGGGTTTTCAGGACAAGCTGGTTCATCGGATTGTCCTCCGCGGCGAGAATTCGCAGCGCGCCGCCCTTCGACAGCGGCAGGCCCGGCGCGGGCGAGGCTGCGGCTTGGGGGACAACAGGCGCCGGCGCGACGCTCAGCGGCAGCTTGACGGTGAAGGTCGAGCCTTGATTGAGCACGCTCTGCACCGATATGGCGCCGCCCATGAGGGTGCACAGCTCGCGGCAGATGGCCAAGCCAAGACCCGATCCCCCGAACTTCCGCGTGGTGGAGGTATCGGCCTGGACGAACTTTTCGAAGAGGGCGCCGATCCGCTCTGGCGCAATTCCCGGACCCGTATCGGTCACGGTCATGACCAGATGGCTCTCCTGGGCGCCGACCTTGACCTCGACCGAACCGCGGGCGGTGAACTTCACGGCGTTGGAGACCAGATTGTACAGGATCTGGCGGACCCGCGTCGGATCTCCGCGCCAATAGGCCGGCGCATCCTTGTCTATGAACAGGCTGAAGGAGAGGTCCTTCTCGGCGGCCAGCGTTGTGAAGGCGCCCTGAGCACCCAGGGCGATCTGTCCGATGTCCACCACGCCATCTTCGAGCTCCAGGCGGCCAGCCTCGATCCGCGAAAGATCGAGCAGATCATTCAGGAGCACCAGTAGGGTTTCCCCGGCCTGCCGAATGACGGCGAGACGTTCCTTCTGCGTCTCCGGCAACTCCTCCCGCGCCATGGCCTGGGCCATGCCCAGCACGCCGTTGAGGGGTGTGCGGATCTCGTGGCTCATCGTGGCCAGAAAGGCGCTCTTGGCGGTGTTGGCGGCGTCGGCCTGATCCCGGGCCCGCTTGAGATTGGTGTTGAGATTGCGCAGCCGCCGTTCCGACCGCTTCAGGTCAGCGATGGACTGGGTGAAGATCACCACCCGCACTGGCCCTGGCCCTTCGAAGCGCGAGGCGCTCAGGCGATACCATTCGCCGCTCATGGCCTCGTAGGCGCGGGTGAAGGTCGCCTTCTGGCCGTCGATCACGGCGCGGATCCCGCGCTCCAGGGGGCGGCCGTGGCCTCCGGGCAGCCGGCGAAAGATCTCGAACATGTTGAGGCGCGGCGTTTGTTCAGGCGTCGATCGCGCGCCGCCAGCATCGCGGAAGCTCCGATTGGCCTCCACCAGCTGGCCTTGGGCGTCGATCACGGCGACCATGGCGGCGATGCCGTCGATGACCCCGCGGGCGAAGCCCTCAGACTCCTGAAGTTCCCCCAGCGCCCGGCGCATGGTGGTTATGTCCTGGCTGGCCCCTCGGACGGCCACGCAGACTCCGTCTTCCAGTTCGGCGGCGCCCATGACCCGCAGCCAGACCCGGCGCCCGTCGCCGGTGAGGGCCTCGGCCTCAAAATCCATACGCTGGCCGGTCTGCGCCGTGCCGATGATCGCGGCGACGGCGGTCTCCCGGTGCTCCGGAAGATAGACGTCCAGTGCGGTCTGGAAGCTCTCTGCGGTCTCGGTCCGGCCCATCATTTCGCGCAGTTCGGCGCTGTACCTCACCTCGGCGGTGCGAAAGTCGATCTCCCAGCCGCCGAGTCCGGCCATGCGGGCGGCGTCGCGCAGTGCGGCAGAGGCGGCCACCGACCGCCGCTGAGCGTCCCGGATGGTGGTGATGTCCATCAGGGTGAGGACATAGCCCTCCAGAGCCCCGCCGGGGGCGAGGACGGGACGGATGTCGGCGTCGACCCAGTAGGTTTCACCCGTCTTGCGACGGGCTGACATCTCCGCGCGATGTCCGGCCTGCGCGAGCATGCGCCGCGCCTTGAGGGCTTCTTCGCTCTTGTCTCGTTCGCCCAGCAGAATGTCGCCAGCGCTTTGGCCGATGGCGTCCTCGATCGCGTAGCCGGTGATGCTGGTGAAGCCCTCATTGATCCAGGTGATCGTGCCCTGCAGATCCATCAGGGCCATGCCATGTGACACGGCGGCCAGAACACGGGCGAGGCGCCCGTCAAGCGCGGTCTCACCGGCTGGAGAATTGGGAGCGATCCGGGAATCCATGCGCATGTTGTGGCCGAGCTTAGGGCCGGGGTGTGAACAAACGCGAAATGGTTACCTGATTCCGCTACCCGGTATGGGGCTGAGGGTCCTCTACGCCGCCGGTGACTTCAACGCTTCATAGGCTTCTACGGCAGCCAGCCACTCCGCCTCGGCCGCATCAAGCGCAGCCTGCGCCTTGGTCCTTTGTCGACCGAGGGCGGCGGCCTTCTCAGGGCCGTCGGCGAAGACCGCCGGATCGCTGAGCTGGGCGTCGATCTTCGCCACCGCCTCCGTGGCCCGGGAAAGGGCCGCCTCGGCCGCTTCGGCCCGGCGGCGGGCGTTCCCGGTCGGCGCCTTGCGCGCCGCCGGGGGTGGCGGTGGGGGCGGCGGAGCCGTCTCCCGCACCTGGGTAGGCGCGCGCACCCGGGCCTTGGCCCGCTCGATGACGTAGCGGGAATAGTCCTCCAGATCGCCTTCGAAGGGGACGATGGTTCCGTCTGCGGCCAGCCACAACCGGTCAGCGACCATCTCCATGAGCGAGCGGTCGTGGGTGATCAGGATCACGGCGCCAGCGAACTCGTTCAGGGCCTCGAGCAGGGCGCGGCGGGAGTCGATGTCCAGGTGGTTGGTGGGCTCATCCAGGATCAGGAGGTGAGGCGCCTCGGCGGCCACCATGTTGAGCAGGAGCCGCGCGCGCTCGCCCCCCGACAGGTCGGCCACCGTGGTCTCCACCTTGTCGCGGTTGAAGCCGTATTGGGCCAGCTTTGAGCGACGGGAGGCCTCCGAGGCCTCCGGCATGGCGCGGCGAATGATGTCCAGCGGCGTCTCCGTGGGATCCATCGCCTCGATCTGGTGCTGGTGAAACCAGCCGACCCGCATGCGGCGATCCCGGTGCATGTGGCCATGTTCGATTGCCAGGGCCTCGGCCACCATCTTGGCGAAGGTGGACTTGCCCGCCCCGTTGACGCCCAGCAGGCCGATGCGGTCGTCCACGTCCAGGCGCAGGTTCAGGTCCCGCAAGATGGGCGGCCCGCCATAGCCGACGCTGACGCCTTCCATCCGCACCAGGGGCGGGGCCAGGGGGCGCTCGGGTGAGGGCAGGGTGAAGGGGGCGACACTCTCGCTATCGACGGAATCGATCACCGGCAGCTTGGCCAGGGCTTTCAGGCGCGACTGGGCCTGCGTCGCCTTGCTGGCCTTGGCCCGGAAGCGATCGACGAAGGACTGCATGTGCGCCCGCTTGGCCTCGATCTTGGATCGCATGGCTTCCTGCAGGCGCGCCTTTTCCGCCCGCTGGGTCTCGAAGGCGTCGTAGCCGCCCGCATAGAGGGTCAGCTTGCCATCGGCGAGATGCAGGGTGTGATCGACGGAGTTGTTCAGCAGATCCCGGTCGTGGCTGATGATCAGGGCGTTGTAGGGATAGGTCTGCAGGCGCGCCTCCAGCCAAAGCGCGCCCTCCAGGTCGAGATAGTTGGTCGGTTCGTCCAGCAGCAGCATGTCGGGTTCGGAGAACAGGGCTGCGGCCAGGGCCACCCGCATCCGCCACCCGCCGGAGAATTCCGACATCGGCCGCTCGAGATCCTCGGTGGAAAAGCCAAGGCCGGCGAGAATTTCAGCGGCCCGGGACGGCGCACGGTCGGCGTCGATCTCGATCAGGCGGGCATAGATCTCGCCCATCTGCTCAGGCTCGGCGATCTCAAGGTCCGCGAGCAGGCCATGACGGATCTCGTCAGCGGCGAGCACCGTGTCGATCAGCGACACCGGCGTCGCCGGATGCTCCTGGTCCACCGAGCCCAGGCGCGCGCCCTTGGGCAGGCTGATTTCGCCGGAGCCGAGGACCAGTTCGCCCTTGATCAGCTTGAAGAGGGTCGACTTTCCGACGCCATTGCGCCCCACCAGGGCGACCTTGGCGTTGCGGGGCAGGGTGACCGTGGCCCCGTCGAAGAAGCGGCGGCCCCAGGCGTCGAAGACCAGTTCGTGAATTTGCAGCATGGGCGTCAGGGCACAACAGTAAGAGGCAGGCGAGATTGCGCGCGGCCACACGCACAGAGGCGGGCTTGCCGTCACAGGGGGGAGGGGCCGAGCGTTCGAGATCTGCGCCGCCGCCGTCCCGACCGTGGCGGCGCTCATAGCAGACCTGGCCCCGCCCGTCAGGGGGTATCGGCCGCTGCGGCTTGGCGCGGGCGGGTCTCAGGGCTATACACGCGCGCCTCTGGGCGAAACCCCGCCTCAAGACCCCATTTCTGAAGAAAAATCCCATGACCGAACGCACCTTCTCGATCATCAAGCCGGACGCGACCGAGCGGAACCTGACCGGCAAGATCAATGCGGTGATCGAAGGCGCAGGCCTGCGCATCGTCGCCCAGCGCCGCATCCGCATGACCGAAGACCAGGCCAAGACCTTCTATGAGGTCCACAAGGAGCGCCCGTTCTACGGCGAGCTGGTCGGGCAGATGACCTCGGCCCCCGTGGTCGTGCAGGTCCTGGAAGGCGAAAACGCCGTGGCCAAGTATCGTGAGATCATGGGCGCCACGAACCCCGAACAGGCCGCCGAAGGCACGATCCGCAAGCTGTTCGCCAAGAATGTCGGCGAAAACTCGGTCCATGGCTCCGACAGCCAGGACAACGCCAAGCTCGAGATCGCCCAGTTCTTCACCGAAGACCAGATCGTCGGCTGATCGGCTTCACCGCCGGAACGATCAAGGGCCGCAGCAGCGACGCTGCGGCCCTTTTTCATGGACGATGGGGCCGGGCGTTCAGACCGCAGCCAGTTCGCCGCAGATGAAGGCGTCTTCTCCAGCCGCCAGCAGGGCGTCGAGCACGATCGGCGCGTCCTCGGCGCCCACGATCAGCACCATGCCGAGACCGCAGTTGAAGGTCCGGCGCATTTCTTCCTGGGCGACGCCGCCCGTCTCCGCCAGCCATGCGAACACCGGGGGGAGGGGCCACGCGTCCCAGTCGAAGCGCGCCGCCAGCCCCTCGGCGATGGCCCGCGGCGGGTTCTCGGTCAGGCCGCCGCCGGTGATGTGCGCCAGGCCCTTGATCTGGCCAGCCTTGATCAGCGGCGTCAGGCTGCGGGCATAGATGCGGGTCGGCGTCATCAGGGCCTGCGCCAGGGTCTGCCCCTCGGCGAAGGGCGCCGGCGCGTCCCAGGCCAGACCCGAGCGCTCGACGATCTTGCGGATCAGCGAATAGCCGTTGGAGTGCGGCCCCGAAGAGGCCAGGCCGATCAGCAGATCGCCGGCGCCCTGATCATCCATCCGCGGCAGAACCCGGTTGCGATCCACAGCGCCGACGGAGAAGCCGGCGAGATCATAGTCGGCGCCGGCGTACATGCCGGGCATCTCTGCCGTCTCGCCGCCCACCAGGGCCGCGCCGGCCAGCTTGCAGCCCTCGGCGATCCCGGCGATCACCCGGGTGGCGACGGCCACGTCCAGCTTGCTGGTGGCCAGATAGTCCAGGAACATCAGCGGCTCGGCGCCCTGGGCCAGCAGATCGTTGACGCACATGGCCACCAGGTCGATCCCGACGGTGTCGTGCAGACCGGTCTCGATGGCGATCTTCAGCTTGGTCCCGACGCCGTCTGTGGTGGTGACCAGCAGGGGATCGTCGTAGCCCGCCGCCTTCAGGTCGAACAGCGCCCCGAAGCCGCCCAGGGAGGCCTCGGCGCCCGGCCTCCGGGTCGCCTTGGCCAATGGCTTGATGGCGTCCACAAGGGCGTTGCCGGCGTCGATATCGACACCCGCCTGGGCGTAGGTCAGCCCGTTTGGCCGTTCTGTCATTTGAAAGCCCTCGCCCCAGGGAGGCGTAAATAAAGTGAGGCGCCCTCGCATCGGGCGCTTGCAGACTCGGTCGCGCGCGAGGCTATAGCTACGTGATGACGCCGATTACAACCACCGCCGAACTCGCGGCGTTCTGCGACAGACTGAAAGGCCAGCCCTTCGTCGCCGTAGACACCGAGTTCATGCGCGAGACCACCTACTGGCCCAAGCTCTGCCTGATCCAGGCGGCGACCCCGAGGGACGAGGCGGTCATCGACCCCATGGCCGAGGGCATGGACCTTGAGCCCTTCCTGGAGATCATGCGTGACGAGAGCATCCTCAAGGTGTTCCACGCCGCCCGCCAGGACGTGGAGATTTTCAACAACCTGAAGGCCATGCCCAGGCCGCTGTTCGACACCCAGGTGGCCGGGATGGCCGCCGGGTTCGGCGAGCAGATCGCCTACGACGCCCTGGTCCGCCAGATGCTGAAAATCGAGCTCGACAAATCGAGCCGCTTCACCGACTGGGCCCGTCGCCCGCTGGCGGAGTCGCAGCTGACCTATGCATTGGCCGACGTGACCCACCTGGCGAAGCTCTATCCCATGCTGCGCGAGCGGCTGGAGAAGGAGAACCGCCTCGTCTGGGTGACCGACGAGATGCAGGCCCTGACCGACCCGGCCAATTATGACGTGGTCCCGGAAAACGCCTGGAAGCGGCTGAAACCCCGCCGCCATACGGCCAAGTATCTGGCGGTGTACAAGGCTGTCGCCGCCTGGCGCGAACGCACCGCCCAGCACCGCGACCAGCCCCGCGGCCGAATCCTCAAGGACGAGGCCATCGACGAGGTGGCCACCCAGGCGCCCACCGACGCGGCGGGCCTCGATCGTCTGCGCTCGGTGCCCAAGGGGTTCTCAGGATCCAAGTTCGGGCCAGACCTGCTGGAAGCGATCCGGGAGGCCCTGAAAAACCCCGAGGCCTACGCCCCGGTGGTCGAACGGGCCAAGACCACGAGCTCTCCGGCCGCCGGCGCGGTGGTGGAGTTGCTGAAGGTGCTGCTCAAGGCCAGGGCCGAAGACACCGGCGTGGCCTCGAAGCTGATCGCCACGGTTTCCGACCTTGAGATGATCGCCAACGACGACGACGCCGACAGCCAGGCCCTCAAGGGGTGGCGGCTGGAAGCCTTCGGCGCCGACGCCCTGCGGATCAAGCGCGGGGAGCTCGCCCTGGTGCTGGACGGCGCTCGTGTCCGTGTGGTCGAGGTCCGACGGGCGCCCAAGTCGGCCGGCTGAGCCTCAGGCCAGGACCAGCTTCAGCTTCAGCGCGCTGGCCAGGGTGGCGGCGCGCTTGGCGGTCTGTTCGCCGAGCAGAAGGTCTGACCAGCTCTCGGCCGCGCTGAGCCGAAGGGTCTGTCCCTCGATGGCCAGCTCGGCCTTGGCCAACAGGCGGCCGTTACGTCCCGAGAGGTCGCCGCCCAGACGCAGGGCCGCCCCAAGCGCGCGGGCCCGCGCGCGCCGCTCGGTGCTCAACACCCGATTCAAGGTCTCTGGCTCCGGCGCATTGCTGGAGGCCGAATGGCGGGCGAAGGTTGTGAGCGCCAGGAAGCAGCGCTCAGCATGAGACATGCCCGCGATGGGGGCCCGCAGCACCTGGGCGAAGGCCAGCTCCGCGCGGTGATCTGGGTGCAGCCGTCCCCCCAGGTCGGCGAGCCGACAGGCGGCGCCGATCAAGAGGCCGTCCCGGTCGCCAAAGACAGGCTCGAGTTGGCTGAAGGCCGGGACGAGCCAGTGTTCGAGGGCCCTGGGCATGTCGCCGGCCGACAGGCCGCGCATGACGCTCATGGCCTCACAACCTTCCAACAGCGGGTCCCGGTCGCGGATGTCGGCGTCCATGCCGTCCCACAACAGCCCTTCGCGCAGGCCAAAGGCGGAGATCACGATGCGTTCCAGCCCGAGCTGCTCGATCAGCGTCTCAAGCACCAGGGCGGCGTAGGGAAGGGTCTCGTAGCGCTTCTTGGACAGGCCGACGATCCGCTCCAGGGACGACCGGGACTGGCGCACGACAAAGCGGGTCAGGTCGAGGGCCTCGGTCCGTGACATCTCGTACTGATGGGCCACCCGCAGGGGATAGTCCGTCATGATCATGTGGAGCAGGCCAAGATTTCGCCAGGCGCCGCCCACAGCGTGGAACTCGCTGGCGCCGAGGGTCCCAGCGATCGGCGACAGGCTGTCGGCGATCAGGTGCCGGGTCGGCTCCACCGTCAGGGGACGCGGCGCCCCCAGGGCGAAGGGGCCGAGGGGGAGGGTGATCCCGGGGGCGGGACCGTCCGGGCCAACCCTGACCAGCTCCAGGCTGGAGCCGCCGAGGTCTCCTACCAGGCCACGGGCCGCGGGATGGCCGGCCAATACGCCGGCGGCGGCGAAATAGGCCTCTTCTTCCCCGGTGAGCACCCGCAGGGGCAGACCAAGCTCGGTCCGGATGAATTCGGCGAAGGCGGGACCATCCTCGGCCTCGCGCACGGCTGCGGTTGCGACGGCGATGACGTCGTCGGGCGCCCAGTCCTGGAGAATGGCGCGGAAGCGGCGCAGGGCGCCCACCGCCACCTCAACCCCTTCGGGGGAGAGGCGTCCAGTGTCGGCCATGTCACGACCGAGGCCCGCCAGGGCCTTCTCGTTATAGACCGTCCAGATGGCGCGGCCTTCCAGCCGGTAGATGACCAGGCGGACCGAGTTTGAACCGACGTCAATGACCGCCGCCTGGCGGCTGTCGGCTCTAGGTTCGGGCGGCGACATGATCGATCGCGCGCGGCATGTCCTTCACACGCTGGCCCCGGCCAGAGAGGCTTGGATTGGTCATGAAATACTCGTGCGCGGAAAAGGCGCTGGGGTGGTCCCAGTTGGGATCGCGGGTGTAGCCTCCCTCGGCGTCCAGGGTCCAGCTCTGAGCTTCGTCCTTCAGGTTGGCGACCATGATCTGCTGCAGGACCTGCTGGTGGACGGTGGGATTCTCCACCGGCACCAGGCTCTCTACCCGGCGGTCCAGATTTCGGGGCATCCAGTCGGCCGAGGAGATGAACACCCGCGCCTTGCTTGAGGGCATGGCGTGGCCGTTGGCGAAGGCCACGATACGGGCGTGCTCCAGGAACCGGCCGACGATGCTCTTGACCCGGATGTTCTCCGAGAGCCCGGGCACGCCGGGTCGCAGGCAGCAGATGCCGCGGATGACCAGATCGATGCTCACCCCGTCCTGGCTGGCGGCGTAGAGGGCGTCGATGACTTCGGGATCCACAAGCGCGTTCATCTTGGCCCAGATGGCGGCGGGTTTGCCTGCCCGCGCGTTTGCAGCCTCCTGGGCGATCAGGGCGACCAGATCCCGCTTCATGGTGATCGGCGAGAAGGACAGCCGTTCAAGCTTTGTCGGCTGAGCGTAGCCGGTGATGAAGTTGAAGACCCGCGAGGAGTCCCGGGCCAGGGCTGGGTCGGTCGTGAACAGCGACAGGTCGGTATAGATCCGCGCGGTCACCGGGTGATAGTTGCCCGTGCCGTAGTGGCAGTAGGTGCGAACCTGATCGCCCTCCCGGCGGACCACCACCGACAGCTTGGCGTGGGTCTTGTACTCCACGAAGCCGAAGACCACGTGGACGCCGGCCCGTTCCAGGTCCCTGGCCCACTTCAGATTGGCCTCCTCGTCGAACCGCGCCTTGATCTCGATAACGGCGGTGACGTTCTTGCCGTTCTCGGCGGCCTCGATCAGGGCCGCGACAATCGGGCTGTCTGATGAGGTGCGGTACAGCGTCTGCTTGATGGCCAGGACGTGGGGATCGCGGGCCGCCTGGCGGACGAACTGCACCACCACATCGAAGCTCTCGAAGGGGTGGTGGACCAGGATGTCCTTCTCCCGGATCGCCGAGAAGCAATCGCCCCCATGGTCGAGAATGCGTTCGGGAAAACGGGCGGTGAACGGCTTGAACTTCAGGTCTGGCCGGTCCGACGGGATCAGCTGCGACAGCTCGTCGAGACCCAGCAGACCGTCGATCAGCAGGACGTCGTCAGTCTGGGCGTTGAGGTTCTCGCAGATGAAGCCGCGCAGGGCTTCCGGCATGGCGGATTCGATCTCGACCCGCACGACCGAACCCAGGCGCCGCTGTTTCAGGCGGGCCTCGAACTCCCGGACCAGGTCTTCGGCCTCTTCCTCGATCTCCACATCGGAGTCGCGGATCAGGCGGAACACACCGCTGGCCTCCACGTCACAGCCGGGGAACAGGTGATCGACGAACAGGGCGACCATGCCCTCCAGCGAGATGAACCGCCGCTGCGGCCTGGCCGGCTTGCGGCCGCCCCGGGGCGCCTCCAGCTGCCAGAACCGAGCCACCTGGGCGGGGATCGGCACCAGGGCGTTGAACTTCCGCCCGTCGGCGTCCCGGCGCAGGGTCAGCGCCAGGGAGAAGGCGAGATTGGGGATGAACGGAAAGGGGTGGGCCGGGTCGATGGCCAGGGGCGTCAGGATCGGGAAGACCAGGTTGAGGAAGGCGGTCTCCAGGCTGGCCCGCTCGGCCGGCGTCACCTCGTCGGCCTCCACAAGCCGCAGGCCCTCGCTCGCCAGCTCCTGCCGCAGGTCGCGCCAGCGGGTCTGCTGATCGGTCATCAGCATGGCGGCTTCGGCGTTGACCCGCTCCAGCTGTTCGGCGGCGGTGAGCCCATCCTGGCTGACCGATCGCACGCGCTCGCGGACCTGGGCTTTCAGGCCGGCCACCCGCACCATGTAGAATTCATCGAGGTTGTTGGCCGAGATCGACAGGAATCGCAGCCGCTCGAGAAGGGGATGGCGGGGGTTCTTGCTCTCTGAGAGCACGCGCTCATTGAAGGCCAGCCACGAGATTTCGCGGTTGAAGAAGCGGTCCCCAGATCCTGCCAGATCGGCATCCCAGCCCAGGGCCACGTCGGCCTTCGGCGCGCCTTGGGAAGGCGGGGATGCAACATAGGACATAGGGGCCTCGCTCAGGTCAGCTGATCGGTCAAACGTCGCCGATCATGGCCGCAGGGTCACTCGAAAAGGTCAAGATTCTCCGTCTCGTCCTCGAGTATCTGCCGCGCCAGCACCCGGGATACAGGGCGATGGGTCTCCCCGGAGATGGCGTCCAGCCGTTGGACGAGCGCCCAGGCGGCCGGCGCCGAGCGCTCGATGCGCTTGACGAGGTAGGGGATCACGTCGTCGTGGGGTGTGATGTTGCAGCGGACAAAGAGGCGACGCAGCACGGCCTCCAGCACCTCGTCGTCCGGCGGCTCAATCTCGGCGACCGGCAGGGCGTTGAGCCGCGAGCGCAGGTCCGCGAGCTTGACCGGCCAGGCGGACGGCAGGGTGCGCGCGCTGAGCAGCAGGCCGCCGCCTGGACGGCCGGCCATGTTGATCCGGTGAAACAGGAACTCCTCGTCGAAGCCGCGGTCGACATCCTCGATCAGGACCGGACCGGCTTCGGTGAGATCGCCCCCGACGGCGGGCAGCTCACGGGCGCCGACGTCCTCAGCCCACAGGCGCGCCAGATGGGTCTTGCCGACGCCCTCAGGCCCCACCAGGACCATCACGCCCCCGTGCCAGCCCGGCCAGGCGTCCAGGGCTGCCCGGGCGGCGGCGTTGGAGGGGCCGGCGGCGAAGTCGCCCCGCTCATAGGATGGCGGTCGTCGAAGCTTCAGCCGAAGCTGCCGGGCCATTCACGGTTTCCGTGAGGGTTACGAAACAGCGGCCAACCTAGCAGGCGGGAAGATTGGGGTCGATGCGACGGCCGCCCACACCTGGGGACGACCTCCGACGGGCTGTGAATTCCCTCCGGAACAGGGACCGCGCCTCGGGCGCTTAAGCTGCGCGCCAGGTCGGCGCGAGGCACAGGAGCACTTCATGTCCGAACACGTGTACCGGGTCGTCGAATTGGTGGGGTCGTCCAAGGACAGCATCGATGACGCCATTCGCAACGCCATCTCTGAGGCCGGCAAGTCCCTGAAGGACATGCGCTGGTACGAGGTCACCGGGACCCGTGGCGAAATCGTCGATGGGCAGCTTGGCCACTTCCAGGTCTATCTGAAGGTCGGCTTCACCCTGGAAGGCTCGCGGGACTAGGTCGCTCAGCCGCGGGAGGCGTTGAGAATCTCGCGGCTGTTCACCCGCGCCCAGCCATCGGGTCGCAGCAGCTCGATCGGTGAGAAGCGGGCCTTGTAGTCCATCTTCTCACTGCCCCGGACCCAATACCCCAGATAGACGTGCGGCAGGCCAAGCAGGCCGGCCTGGACCACATGATCCAGGATCATGAATGAGCCGAGGCTCCGGCGGGCCTGTTCTGGATCATAGAAGCTGTAGACCATGGACAGTCCGTCGCCCATCAGGTCGATCAGGGCGCAGGACACCAGGTCGCCGGGACCGCCATCGTTGGAGCGGACGCGGTATTCCACCAGATGGGTGCGCACCGCCGTGTCTTCGACCATGGCCACATAGTCGGGCCAGCTCATCTCGGCCATTCCGCCATCCACATGGCGGGTCACCAGATAGCGGCGAAGCAGCTCGAACTGCTCCATGGTCGCCTCGGCCTCGACAACAGACCTCTGCAAATCCTCATTGCGGGCCAGAACCCGGCGCTCGGACTTGGAGAACACATAGTCTGCCGCGGGCAGTCGCGCCGAGATGCAGGCCATGCAGGACTCGCAGGCCGGCCGATAGGCGATGTTCTGCGACCGGCGGAAACCCATCTGGGTCAGGGAGTCGTTGACGCTCGGCCCGTCGGTGAGGGGCAGGTGGGCGAAGACCTTCCGCTCATAGCGATCAGGCAGGTACGGGCACGGGGACGGCGCCGTGAGGAAGAACCTGAGCTGTCGCGTCGGGAAATGCTGCGTCACGGAGCGGGTATCGACCTTAAGCCTTTGTGTCGCCGACGATTAGGCGGCATGGAGCGAGTTCAGGCAAGCCGCACATTTCAGTGACCCCCAATGGAAAGACCCATATCCGGTACCCCCTAGGGCTGGACGTCGGGCGGCAGGACCGGGGCCTCGCGCAGGAGCACGACGGCGATGCGGCGATTGCCGGGCAGGGTGGGGTCGTCGGGATAGAGCGGCTCAGAATTGGCCTTGCCTGAAACCTGGTAGATCCGGTCAGACGCCACGCCGGCGCCCTGCAGCACGCGGCGCGAGGAGTCCGCGCGGGTCGCCGACAGGGCCCAGTCGCCTTCCGAGCGGGCGCCGTTCATGTTGACGCTGGTGTGCCCATAGATGCTGACCCGGTTAGGCAGCTGATTGATGATCTTGGCCACGGCCCGCAGCAGCAGGCGGGCGCGTTCGTTGGGCTGGCCGGAGCCCTCGTCGAACATGGAGCGACCCTCCTGGTCCACCAGCTGGATCCTCAGGCCCTCGGGGGTCTGGTCGATGATGATGTTCTTCGACAGCTCCGCCAGCTCAGGCATGTCCTGCAGCGCCTGGCGCAGGGACTGGGCGGCCGACTGGAAGGCGGCTTCCTCGCGCTTGTGCAGGGCTTCCCGCAGGGCCTCGGTGCTGGCCTCCTGCAACCGGCTCTTGGACGAACTGTCCTGGGTTTCGCCGTCCTCGTCGGGGTTGGGCGACTCCGGCGACATCTGTTCGATGATGGACATGGAGCCGGAGGACTTGGCCCCGTCTTCGCCAAGGGCCGTGCCGCCCAGAATGCCGCCCGACCCAGAGGTGGTGGACGATATGCTGGCCGGGGCGAAATAGTCGGCGATGCCGCGTTTCTGCTCAGGGCTCGTGGTGTTGATCAGCCACATCAGCAGGAAGAAGGCCATCATCGCGGTGACGAAGTCGGCATAGGCGACCTTCCAGGCGCCGCCATGGTGCCCATGGGCCGCCTTCTTGATCTTCTTGATGATGATCGGCCGCTCGCCCGACGCCATCGTCCCACCCCGGTTAACGCTAATTCTGCGTTAGACTCCCTGGTCGGCGTTAAGATGCCGTTGCCATTTGTGAGTCTGGGAAACGGTTATGAAGCTGGCGTTTGTGGGTCTCGGGGTCATGGGCTTCCCCATGGCCGGTCATCTGGCCCGGGGGGGCCACGAGGTTGCGGTGTTCAATCGCTCGCCGGCCAAGGCGACCGCCTGGGCCAAGGCGCACGCTGGGCGGGCGGCGACCACGGTCGCTGAGGTCGCGAGGGGCGCAGAAGCCCTCATCCTCTGTGTCGGCAAGGATGACGATGTCCGTCAGGTGGTGAGCGAGGCGTTGGACTCCCTCGCGCCCGGCGCGGTGATCATCGACCACACGACCACCTCGGCGGTGGTGGCCCGGGAGATGGCCCAGAAGGCCGCCGAGACCGGCCGCAGCTTCATCGACGCGCCGGTCTCCGGCGGACAGGCTGGAGCGGAGGCCGGCAAGCTGACCATCATGTGCGGCGGCGAGACCGAGGCGTTCGCGCGGGCGGAGCCCATCATGGCGGCCTACGCGCAGGCGGTCCGCCTCATGGGGCCGCCGGGATCTGGCCAACTGACCAAGATGGTCAACCAGATCTGCATCGCAGGCGTGGTCCAGGGCCTGGCCGAGGGGCTGCACTTCGCCAAGCGCGCGGGCCTCGATCCGGCCGACGTCCTGGCGGCGATCTCCAAGGGGGCCGCCCAGTCCTGGCAGATGGACAATCGCTGGCCGACCATGGCGCAGGGCCGCTTCGACTTCGGCTTCGCTGTCGACTGGATGCGCAAGGATCTCGGCCTGGTGCTGGACGAGGCGCAGGCCAATGGCGCCCGCCTCGACGTCACCCGTCTCGTCGATGGCTACTACGGCGAGGTCCAGGCTATGGGCGGCGCCCGGTGGGATACGTCGAGCCTGGTGACGCGCCTGGAGCCGCAGGCGTGATCCTGGAGACCCCGCGTCTGAGCTTGCGAGAGGCGACCCTTGAGGATGGCGCCTTCATCCTTGAGCTGCTGAACGCGCCAGGCTTCGTCAGCGGCATCGGCGATCGGGGCGTCCGCTCGCTCGATCAGGCCCGCGACTATATCGAGACGCGAATTCTCAGCAGCTATCGCGACCATGGCTTCGGCATGTGGGTCGTGACGGCGAAGGGCGAAGACCAACCCGCGGGGCTCTGCGGGCTCGTGCGCCGTGATGTCCTGCCTCATGTCGACCTGGGCTACGCTCTCCTGGAGCGTCAGTGGGGGCGCGGTTACGCCCAGGAGGCGGCGGCCGCCGTACTGGCCCATGCGCGAGGCGTCCTGGGGCTTGCGACCGTGGCGGCCATCGTCAATCCGGACAATGCCGCCTCCCGCCGCGTGCTGGAGAAGGTTGGCTTCCGCTTCATTGATGTCCGCCATCTGGACGGATGGGACCAGCCGAGCGCCTACTACCAAGCCTGAGGACATCGGAGGGGGCTCATGACCATCAGCACGCGCACGGTCGAGGCGAACGGGTTCGCCTTCGCCGTGGATGAGGCGGGTGAGGGCGACCGGTTGGCGCTCTGCCTGCACGGCTTTCCCGAGAGCCGGTTTTCCTGGCGGGCCCAGATGCCGGTGCTGGCGGACCTGGGCTATCGGGTCTGGGCGCCCGACCTGCGTGGCTATGGCGAGACCGAGCCCAAGCCTCAGGATATGGACAGCTACCGGATGGAGCGGCTGCTGGAGGATGTCGCCGCCCTGATCGACGCCGCCGGCGCCCGGGAGGTCATGCTGGTGGCCCACGACTGGGGCGCGGCCGTCGCCTGGACCTTCGCCGCGCGGAAGGTTCGCCCTCTGACCCGGTTGATCATCATGAACGTCCCTCACCCGGCGGTGTTCGCCCAGGTCGTTCGCCGCTCGCCAAAGCAAATGCTGCGCTCCTGGTACATGGCCTTCTTCCAGATTCCGGGCCTGCCGGAGCGCATGCTACTGGCGAACGATGCCCGCGCCATCCGGCGGGCCTTTTCCGGCATGGCCAAGGACAAGAGCCGCTTCCCCGATGCGGTGCTCGACCGCTACGCCCAGGATGCCCAGCGACCGGGCGCCATGACCGGAATGATCAACTGGTACCGCGCCGCCGCCCGCCACCCGGACTTCATGCGCGAACCCTGGGCGAAGATCGAAATCCCTACCCTGGTCATCTGGGGCGAGGCCGATGCGGCGCTGGGCCTGGAAACCCTCGAGGGGACCGACGCCTATGTCGTGGACCTGCAGATCAAGCGGCTGCCAGGCGTCTCCCACTGGGTGCAGCAGGAGGCGCCCGAGGCGGTCAATGGCCTGTTGGTCGACTGGCTGAAGGCCTAGGCGCCCAGCAGGCGCGCCGCGTGGGGGGCGAAATAGGTGATGGTGCCGGCCGCGCCGGCGCGCTTGAAGGCGCCGAGGCTCTCCAGGATCGCCCGGTCCTCATCGATCCAGCCATTGGCGCCGGCGGCCTTGATCATGGCGTACTCGCCCGAGACCTGGAAGGCGAAGGTCGGCAGGGCGTAGGCCTCCACCAGCCGGCGCAGGATGTCGAGATAGGGCAGGCCAGGCTTGACCATCACCATGTCGGCGCCCTCGGCGATATCGAGGGCGACCTCGCGCAGGGCCTCCTCGGTATTGGCCGGGTCCATCTGGTAGGTCTTTTTGTCCCCAGGATTATCCACAGACCCTGTGCCCAGTTTCCCTGACCCGATGGCGTCGCGATAGGGGCCATAGAAGGCCGAGGCGTACTTGGCCGCATACGACATGATCATCACGTCCTGCAGGCCTTCAGCCTCGAGCGCGGTGCGCAGGGCGCCGACCCGGCCGTCCATCATGTCGGAGGGGGCCAGGATGTCGCAGCCGGCCTTGGCCTGGACCAGGGCCTGCTCCACCAGCTTCTCGATGGTCGCATCGTTGAGGATGCGACCCTGCTCGATGACTCCGTCATGGCCGTGGTCGGTGAAGGGGTCGAGCGCCACGTCGCACATGATCCCGACCTCAGGGGCGGCGTCCTTCATGGCCTTGACCGCCCGGCAGATCAGGCCGTCCGGATCGGCGGCCAGGGAGCCCGCGGGATCCTTCCGGGCCATGTCGATGTGCGGGAAGATGGCGATGGCCGGAATGCCCAGGCGTCTCGCCTCCACTGCGGCCTTGGCGGCCTCGGCCACGGACAGGCGGGCGACGCCTGGCATGGAGGCGACCGGGACCTGTCCCTCGCCCTCATGCACGACCATCGACCAGATCAGGTCCGCAGGCGTGAGTACCGTTTCGCGGACGAGTCGGCGGATCCAGTCGGCCTGGCGCAGACGGCGCAGGCGCAGGGCGGGGTAGGCGGCGAGGGGAGGCAGGCTCATGGGACCCGGCTCTTACCCATCCCCTGGTCGGAGGCAAGCCTGATCGCCC
>Ga0208243_1000425_pt1 | contig 24491 bp, 17 predicted proteins | sample Subbio2Aug_QV12A_FD_184826 | JGI IMG/M metagenome (GOLD analysis project Ga0208243, IMG submission 184826) | Serpentinite rock and fluid subsurface biosphere microbial communities from McLaughlin Reserve, California, USA - CR12Aug_QV12A (SPAdes) | ecosystem: Environmental > Terrestrial > Deep... | reverse complement strand
CGGCCGGCGGCGCTTCGTGGCCGGGGCGCTGGGGCCGACCAACCGCACCGCGTCGATCTCGCCGGACGTGAACAATCCCGGCTATCGCGCGGTGACCTTCGACGACCTGCGGCTCGCCTATGGCGAGCAGCTGCGAGGGCTGGTCGACGGCGGCGCCGATCTGATCCTGATCGAGACCATCTTCGACACGCTGAACGCCAAGGCGGCGATCTTCGCCTGCGGCGAGGTCTTCGCCGAGAAGGGCATCGACCTGCCGATCATGATCTCGGGCACCATCACCGACCTGTCGGGCCGCACGCTGTCGGGCCAGACTCCGACGGCGTTCTGGCACTCGGTGCGCCATGCACGTCCGGTCTCGGTCGGCCTGAACTGCGCGCTGGGCGCGGCCGCGATGCGGCCGCACATCGCCGAGATCGCCGGCGTGGCCGACACGCTGACCTGCGCCTATCCCAATGCCGGCCTGCCGAACGCCTTCGGGCAGTACGACGAGAGCCCGCAGTTCATGGCTTCCCAGGTCGAGGCCTTCGCGCGCGGGGGGCTGGTCAACATCGTCGGCGGCTGCTGCGGCTCGACGCCCGAGCACATCCGGGCGATCGCGGAGGCGGTGGCGAAGCACCCGCCGCGGACGATCCCGGAGGTCGCGCCGCTGATGCGGCTGTCGGGGCTGGAGCCCTTCGTGCTCACCGACGACATTCCCTTCGTCAATGTCGGCGAGCGCACCAACGTCACCGGATCGGCGAAGTTCAGGAAGCTGATCACCGCCGGCGACTATGCCGCCGGCCTCGACGTCGCGCGCGACCAGGTGGAGAACGGTGCCCAGATCATCGACGTCAACATGGACGAGGGGCTGATCGATTCGCAGAAGGCGATGGTCGAGTTCCTGAACCTCATCGCCGCCGAGCCGGACATCGCGAAGGTGCCGCTGATGATCGACAGCTCCAAGTGGGAGATCATCGAGGCCGGCCTGAAATGCGTGCAGGGCAAGCCGGTCGTCAACTCGATCTCGCTCAAGGAAGGGGAGGAGGCGTTCCTCCACCATGCGCGGCTCTGCCAGGCCTATGGCGCTGCGGTCGTCGTGATGGCCTTCGACGAGAAGGGCCAGGCCGACACGAAGGAGCGCAAGGTCGAGATCTCGAAGCGCGCCTTCAAGCTGCTGACCGAGAAGGCCGGCATGGAGGCCGCCGACATCATCTTCGATCCCAACATCTTCGCGGTGGCGACGGGCATCGAGGAGCACGACGATTACGGCCGCGACTTCATCGAGGCCGCGCGCGAGATCACCGCCTCGATGCCCGGCGTCCACGTCTCGGGTGGCGTGTCGAACCTGTCGTTCTCGTTCCGCGGCAACGAGCCGGTGCGCGAGGCGATGCACGCGGTGTTCCTCTACCACGCCATCCAGGCGGGCATGGACATGGGCATCGTGAATGCCGGCCAGCTGGCGGTCTACGAGACGATCGACCCCGAGCTGCGCGAGGCCTGCGAGGACGTGGTGCTGAACCGCGTGCCCAGGGCCGGCGGCACGGCGACCGAGAACCTGCTCGACCTCGCCGAGCGCTACAAGGGCTCGGCCGGCAAGGAGGCGCGCGAGAAGGACCTGCGCTGGCGCGACTGGCCGGTGGAGAAGCGCCTGGAGCACGCGCTGGTGAACGGCATCACCGAATACATCGACGTCGACACCGAGGAGGCGCGAGTGGCCGCCGAGCGTCCGCTGCACGTCATCGAAGGGCCGCTGATGGCCGGCATGAACGTCGTCGGCGACCTGTTCGGCGCCGGCAAGATGTTCCTGCCGCAGGTGGTGAAGTCGGCCCGCGTGATGAAGCAGGCGGTGGCCGTGCTGCTGCCCCACATGGAGGCCGAGAAGCGCGCCAATGGCGGCGGCGGCGAGCGCAAGACGGCGGGCACGGTGCTGATGGCGACCGTGAAGGGCGACGTCCACGACATCGGCAAGAACATCGTCGGCGTCGTGCTCGCCTGCAACAACTACGAGATCATCGACCTCGGCGTGATGGTGCCGGCGACGAAGATCCTGGAGACGGCGCGGGAGCGCAAGGTCGACATCATCGGGCTGTCGGGACTGATCACGCCGTCTCTGGACGAGATGGTGCACGTCGCCTCGGAGATGGAGCGGGAGGGCTTCGACATCCCGCTGCTCATCGGCGGGGCGACGACGAGCCGCGTCCACACCGCGGTCAAGATCCATCCGCGCTACCATCGCGGCCAGGCCTTCTACGTCACCGATGCCAGCCGCGCGGTGGGCGTCGTCTCCGGCCTCCTGTCGCAGGAGACGAAGCCCGGCATGGTCGAGACGGTCCGGGCCGAATACCGCAAGGTCGCCGACGCCCATGCCCGCTCGGAGGCCGACAAGCAGCGCCTGCCGCTGGCGCGCGCCCGCGCCAATGCGCACCGCATCGACTGGGCGTCCTACGACCCGCCGAAGCCGTCCTTCCTCGGCACGCGGGTGTTCCAGGACTGGGACCTGGCCGACCTCGCCCGCTACATCGACTGGACGCCGTTCTTCCAGACCTGGGAGCTCAAGGGGCGCTATCCGAACATCCTCGAGGACGAGAAGCAGGGCGAGGCGGCGCGCCAGCTGTTCGAGGACGCGCAGGCGATGCTTTCCAGGATCGTCGGCGAAAAATGGTTCGCGCCGAAGGCGGTCGTCGGCTTCTGGCCGGCCAACGCGGTCGGCGACGACATCGCGCTGTTTGCCGACGAGACCCGCACGACGGAGATCGCGACGCTGCGCACGCTGCGCCAGCAGCTGCCCCGCCGCGACGGCAAGGCCAATCTCGCGCTCGCTGACTTCGTCGCGCCCGGCGGGACCGGCAGGCCCGACCATGTCGGCGGCTTCGTGGTGACTGCCGGCATCGAGGAGGCTGCGATCGCGGAACGCTTCGAGCGCGCCAACGACGACTATTCCTCGATCATGGTCAAGGCGCTGGCCGACCGCTTCGCGGAGGCCTTCGCCGAGCGCATGCACGAGGTCGTGCGCAGGGAACTCTGGGGCTATGCGCGCGACGAGGCCTTCGCGCCGGAGGACCTGATCGGCGAGCCCTATCGCGGCATCCGTCCGGCACCCGGCTATCCGGCGCAGCCCGACCATACCGAGAAGGCGACGCTGTTCGATCTGCTCGACGCCGAGGCGCGGATCGGCGTGCGGCTGACGGAGAGCTATGCGATGTGGCCCGGCTCGTCGGTCTCCGGCCTCTACCTGTCGCATCCGGAGAGCTATTACTTCGGCGTCGCCAAGGTGGAGAGGGACCAGGTCGAGGACTATGCGCGCCGCAAGCGCATGAGCGTGGAGGAGGTGGAGCGCTGGCTGGCCCCGGTGCTGAACTACACCCCGACCGCCTTCGCTGAGGCAGCCGAATAGCCGGCGCTTTCCGGCGCACCGTTGCCGCAGTGCCATAGGCCTGCGGCCGATCATGCCCTAAGGATCGGATGCGGGGTCGGGGAGGCTCCGCCTTCCGACACCTGCGGAGCGCGCATGAAGATCTTTTCCTACAAGCCCGGTCACGACGGCCATGTCGCGCTGATCGAGGACGCGACGCTCGCCTTTTCGATCGAGGCCGAGAAGGATTCCGGGCCGCGCTATGCGCCGGTGACGCCGGAACTGGTGCTGCGCGGGCTCGGCCTTTGCGATGCCATTCCCGACGTGCACGCGCTGTCGGGCTGGATGGGCTCGTTTCGCCCGTTCGCACAGCCGCTGGGCGCCGGCTATTTCGGTCACGACGAGAGCGGCATCATCGACCGCCCGCAGCTCTTTGCCGGCAAGGAGGTGCGCTTCTTCTCGTCCTCGCACGAACGGTCCCACATCATCGGCAGCTATGCCATGTCGCCCTTCCCGCAGGGGGAACCCTGCTACGCGCTGGTGTGGGAGGGGGTGCTCGGCTCGTTCTACCGCATCGACGAGAAACTCCAGGTGACGAAGCTCGGCACCCCGGTGACCGGTCCGGGCCACAAGTATGGTTTCCTGTACGGGCTGGCCGATCCGACGCTGTCGATCGACGCCCGCAAGACGCGGCGCGAGGATGCGGGCAAGCTGATGGCGATCGCCGGCTATGGACGGGACGTGCCCGAGACGCGCGAGGAACGGGAACTGATCGAGCGGCTGATCGCCTGGGACGCGGTGGCCGCGCCGCTGCGCAAGGCGGACTTCGTCGGCACGCCCTTCTTCGACATCGGGCTGGAGACCGACGCCTTCCGCAATCTCGCGCGGCGGTTCCAGGACGCGATGTTTTCGCGTTTCCTCGACTTCGCGAAGGCGACTCTCACGGAGGGCCTGCCGCTGCTCGTCTCCGGCGGCTGCGGCCTCAACTGCGACTGGAACAGCGAGTGGAAAGGCTGCGGCCTGTTCGCCGACGTCTTCGTCCAGCCCTGCACCAATGATTCCGGCTCGGCCATCGGCACCGCCGCCGACGCACAGTTCCGCATCACCGGCAATGCCAAGATCGCCTGGACGGCCTATGCCGGCGAGGATTTCGTGCAGGATGCCGCCGACCTGTCGGGTTTCGACGCCGCGCCCGCCGACGATGCCATGATCGCCGACGCGCTGGCCGGCGGCGCTGTGCTCGCCTGGGTGCAGGGCCGCTACGAGATCGGTCCGCGCGCGCTCGGCAACCGGTCGCTGATCGCCGCGCCCTTCACGAAGGAGATGCACACGCGCCTCAACGCCATCAAGAAGCGCGAGGGCTTCCGCCCGATCGCCCCGATCCTGCTCGAGGAGGAACTCGACCGGCTGTTCACGCATCACGGGCCGAGCCCGCACATGCTCTATTTCCAGCGCGTGAAGACCTACGCCCTGCAGGCCGTGACGCATGTCGACGGCTCGGCGCGGGCTCAGACGGTCACCGCGGCGCAGAACGCCCGGATGCATGCGCTGCTGTCGGCCTTCAAGGACCGCACCGGCTATGGCGTGCTGTGCAACACCTCGCTCAATTTCTCGGGCAAGGGCTTCATCAACCGGATGAGCGATCTGGTGCGCTACGTGCGCGAGACGGGGCTGGACGGCTTCGTCGTCGGCGACACGTTCCACAGGCTGAACGGGTAGGGCGCCGGCAGGCTATCGTCCTTGCCTTCGCCTCGTCGAACGGGCAGCTACGGACGATGGAAACTGCAGGACACCCGCCCATGCCCCCGATCTACATCACCTACCTCAACCGCTTCGACATCGAGGCGGCGATGCTCGGGGATGGCGAGATCCTCGCGGCGATCGAGGCCAGCCTCGCCATGCAGGGACGCGGGGAAACGGTCATCGAGCCGCGCATGCATCTGGAGCCGCGCGCCGGCGTGGAGGGGCATTTCAACGTGCTGCGCGGCTGGATCGGCGGCGAGATCGACGCAGCGGGCGTGAAGATCGTCGGCGACTTCGTCGACAACTACAAGCACGGCATGCCGTCCGAGTTCGGCGTTCTCAACCTCTTCGATCCGCGCACCGGCAAGCCCACGGCCATCCTCGATGCCAGCGGCATCACCGACATGCGCACCGGAGCGGTCACCGCGATCGGCGCCAAATACCTGGCGCGCAAGAACTCGAAGGTGCTCGGCCATATCGGCGCGCGCGGCACGGCGTACTGGAACGTGCGGCTGCTCGATCATCTCTTCGACTTCGACGAGATCCGCGTGCATTCGCGCCGGCCCGAGAGCCGGGAGAGCTTCGGAGAACGGCTCTCCCGCGATCTCGGCAAGACGGTCACCGTCACCGAGGACTGGCGCTCCTGCGTCGAAGGCGCCGACATCGTGGTGGAGGCCTCGCGCCTGAGCGAGCCCCGGCCCATGCTGAAGACGGAGTGGATCAAGCCGGGCGCGCTCGTCGTGCCTTACGGGACGATGAGCGCGGTGGAGCTTTCGCTCACCGACATCATGGCGAAGATGGTGGTGGACGACTGGGGCCAGTGCAAGGGCGGCAAGTTCGGGTCGCTGCGCGCCCATGTCGAGGCCGGCAAGCTGTCGGAACGGACGCTCCATGCCGAACTCGGCCAGATCGTGGCCGGGCTGAAGCCGGGCCGCGAGAGCGAGGCGGAAACCAACCTGTTCTGGCATCGCGGTCTCTCCCTGTCCGACATCGCGCTCGGTCATGCCTTCCTGAAAAAGGCGGAGGGCATGGGCGTCGGGCATCGGCTTCGCTACGCATGAGGACGTTCGTCTTCTCGGATCGTCCGGTGACGATTGCCGACGTGGTCGCGGCCGCGCAGGGGCCGGTCGCCGCCACGGCGAGTGCCGCGCGGCGCGCGGCGATGCAGCAGGCGCGCGACGTGCTCGACGGGTATCTGGCGCGGGGCATTCCCGTCTACGGGCTGAACACCGGGCTCGGCGGCAACATCGGCCACCGCATCGACGCGGCGGAGGCCGAAGCGCTGCAGGCCTCGCTGGTGACGGCGCGCGTCGCGGGCGTGGGTGCTGCACTGCCGGTCGACGTCTGCCGGGCGGTTCTCTTCTGCCGCCTCGCCGGGCTCGCGCAGGCGGGTGCGGGCGTGTCGCTACCGGTCTTCGACCTTCTGTCGGACATGCTGGCGCGCGACGTCGTGCCCGTCATCCCGTCGCGCGGATCGACCGGCGCCAGCGACCTCGTGCAGACGATGAGCCTGGCTGCGGCGGCGATCGGCGAGGGCGAGGCGTATCTCGGCGGGATCCGGCTGCCGGCGCGCGATGCGCTCGAGAAGGTCGGGCTGGCACCCGCGCGGCTGGCGCCCAAGGACGGGCTGTCGATCGGCAGCGCCTCGTCCGTCACGGTGGCGACGGCTGCACTGGCGATCGCGGCACTGGACGAGCTCGCGGCCGTCCACGTCGCGGTCGCAGCCCTCGCCTGCGAGGGATATGGCGCGAGCCCCCACGTCTTCGACGCGCGGATCGCCGGCGCGCGTCCGGCAGCGGGGCAGGTCGAGGCGGCTTCGCTGTTTCGCGCCGCGCTCGCGGGCGGCGGCTATGGCTCGCGGACGTCGCAGAAGGTGCAGGACGCGCTGTCCTTCCGGACCCTGCCGCAGGTCACCGGCAGCTTCCTAGCCGCACGGGAGACCGCGCGGCGGGAGGTCGAGGTCGAACTGAACGCACCCGCCGACAACCCCCTGGTTCTCGGCCCGCAGGGAGAGGTGCGATCGACCGCCAACTTCCTGACGGCATCGCTCGCGCTCTCGTTCGACACGCTGGCCATCGCGATGGCGCAGCTCGCCGCGGCCTGCGCGCAACGCTCCGTCAAGCTGACGACGGGGCGCCTGTCCGGGCTCCCGAACTATCTCTCGCCGACCGGCGGCGCGTCGGCCGGTTTCGTCCCGATGCAGAAGTCGCTGGCGGCCCTGCATGCCGAGATCAGGCTCAGGGCCACGCCGGCGAGCCTCGACACGATCGTGGTTTCGGAGATGGTGGAGGATATCGGGACCAACTCCGTCCTCGCCGTTTCCAAGCTCGCCGAACAGATCGAACCGATGCGATGGCTCGTCGCCATCGAAGCCATGCTCGCGGCCCAGGCCGTCGATCTTCGCCGACAGGCAGAGCCCGGACCGGCGCTGTCGCCGGTCTGTCTCCGTCTCCATGAGACCATTCGTGCCGCGGTCCCCGCGCTCGACGTCGATCGTTCCACGGGTGCGGATGCTGCGAGGGTCTTCGAGGCCTTGTGGACGCCGCAGGTCGCGGGCGAACTCAGGAGCCTTGCAGGCTGAGCGAGACCTTGCCGAGTGGCGCGATCTCGACGGTGACGGCGCAGGGCTTCTTCAGCGCGAAGCCGGGCAGATGCGTGCCGGTGAGGACGATCATGCCGGCTTCGAGCGGCAAACCGTCGGCGGCGAGCCGGCGCGACAGCCAGGCGAGCGCCTCCGTCGGCGTCTGCGGTGCGGCGGCCCTGGCCTCGCCGCGCGTTTCGCCGTCGACCTGAAGCCGAGCGACCACATCGGCGACATCGACCGCGCGCAAGCCTGCCGCCCCGCCGATCACCGCGCCTTCGGCGTGGATGCGCTGCGCAACGGCTGCGGCCGCGCTGGGGTCCCGCGCGAAGGCGCCGCGCACGTCCATGATCTCGATGGCGGGCAGGAGGACGCCGATCGCCGCTTCCACGCCCGCGTCGTCCTCGTTGCCGGTGAGGGTGGAGGAAAGGCGGATCGCTATTTCCGGCTCGATGACCGGATCGCGATACAGTGAGAACGGCACTATCGCGCTGCCGGCATGGATCTGGTCGGAGAACAGGGGCGCGTAGCAGGGCTCGCTCAGGCCGTAGTAGTCCATCGAGGAGGGCCTGTTGAACGCGATCTTGTAGCCGGCGACGCGGCGGCCGGGACGTCGGTCGAGCAGCGCGGCGGTCACCCGTCTCTGGATGTCGTAGGCATGGGCCAGGCCATGGATCGCGTGCTCGCGCGGATCGAAGGGCAGCAGGCCATCGATGTCGCCGACGATGCTCTCGACGATGTCGCTCACGCAGGCACCTCGAGACCGAGATTGGCACGCAAGGTGCGGCCTTCGTATCGCGTCCGGAACAATCCGCGGCGCTGCAGTTCCGGGATCACCAGGTCGACGAAATCGTCCAGCCCGCCCGGGAACCAGGCCGGCATCACGTTGAAGCCGTCGCAGGCGCCGCCGACGAACCAGGCTTCCAGCTCGTCGGCGATGTCGGCCGCGGTGCCGATCAGCCGCCAGTGGCCGCGGGCGCCGGCGAAATGCTGCGCCACCTGGCGGATGCTCAAGCCCTCGCGCCGCGACTGGTCGATGACCAGCTGCTGGCGGCTCTGCATCCCTTCGTTCGCCTTCAGATCGGGCATCGGACCGTCGAGCGGCAGGCCTTCCAGGGCGTCCGTCGACAGATAGCTCGCCAGCAGTGCCAGCCCCACCTCGTCGGGGATGAGCGCCTGCAGCGCGTCGAACTTCGACTGCGCCTCTTCGCGCGTCCGGCCAACCACCGGCGAAACCCCCGGCATGATCTTCAGGTTGTCGGGGTTGCGTCCTGCCCAGGCCGCACGCGCCTTGACGTCGTCATAGAAGGACTTCGCGCCGTCGAAGGTCTGTGTCGCCACGAAGACGACGTCGGCGGTGCGGGCGGCCAGATCGCGGCCGACGTCCGACGAGCCTGCCTGTACCAGAACCGGCGCACCTTGCGGCGACGGCGGGATGCCGAGACCCTGCCGGACCGAGAAGCTCTGGCCGACATGGTCGATTGTTCCGCAGCGGTTGCCGGGGCTCCACAGCCGCGCGACGACGTCCGCGAACTCCGCCGCCTTCGCATAGCGGTCGCGATGCGCGCGCAGGCCCTGCGCGCCGAAGTTCGCGGCCTCGATCTCGCTGGCCGAGGTGACGAGGTTCCAGCCGGCGCGGCCGCCGCTGACGAGGTCGAGCGTGGCGAAGGCGCGGGCGAGCGCATAGGGCTCGTTGTAGGAGGACGAAGCGGTCGCCACGAGGCCGATGGTGCACGTGTGCGCCGCGAGTGCTGCCAGCAGGCTGATCGGCTCGAAGCCCAGCGAGCGGGCGGTCTGCGACGCGATCCCGACGCGCGCCTCGCGCACGCCGGCCGCATCCTCGAAGAAGACGAGGTCGAACAGGCCGCGCTCGGCCGCCTGCGCCAGCCCGATCATGTGATCGACGTTCACGCCCGCATCCGCGGCGGCTTCGGGATGGCGCCAGGCGGCGATGTGGTGGCCGGTCGGCATGAGGAAGGCGCCGAGCTTCATCGTGGCGCTCATCGGGCCGGTCCTCCGAGCAAAGCTCTCGCAGCTTCGAGGCTCGTCACGACCGCTGCCTCCGTGAGATCGCCGTCGCGCAGCACGTCCGGCCTGCCCCTCGGCGATCGCATGACGTTCAGCGGCCCGCGCACCGCGAAATACGCGCCTGCGTGATCGAGCGGGTGGATCGCGTCCGGCCTGAAGAACTGCCCTTTCCCGCGGTCGAGCGTCAGGGCATCGGCATCCCAGCTCTGCAGGAGCCCGTCGACGACATCCTCGAATTCCCGCTGCCGCGCGGCGAGGTCCGCGCCCTCGAGCCTCGCCTCGCCGCTGAAGGCCGCATGGGCGTCGGCGCTCTGGTCGGCATCGATCACCCAGCCGGTGCGGCCGCGGCTGATGAGCTCCAGCGAGGCGAGACGGCGCGCCAGATTGTAGGGCTGGTGCCCGAGGCTCGACACGCGCGCAAGCAGCCGGATGCGGGTGGTGCCGGCGGCCAGCCAGCCGATCAGGATCAGCGCGTCCGGCCAGGCCTCTCCGCCCGCGGCCGGCGCGATCCTATCCGGCAGCACCAGCGTGGCCATACCGGCCGCCTCGGCCAGCCGGGCGAACTCAGCGAGGCCCTCGACGGTCCAGTCGGCGAATGCGCCAGCGACGATGATGGTTTGGGGGATGCTCATGATCAGATCGACATGATCCGGTCGCGGCTGATCGTTCCGATCACCGTGCCGGCGCCGTCGACGACCGCAGCGCTTTCCGCCTTCGCCGCGATGATCGCCGACAGGGCGTCGCGCAGATCGGCGTCCGCGTCGACGTGCGGAAGCGATGCGTCGGCGCCGCCACGCTCCATCGCATCGGCGACATTGAAGAGAGTCAGGCGCTTCAGCGCACGGTCTGCGCCCACGAAATGCTCGACGAAGGCGTCGACCGGCCTGGAGAGAATGGTGTCCGGCGTGTCGTACTGGACGATGCGCCCGTCGCGCATGATGGCGATACGGTCTCCCAGGCGGACGGCCTCGTCGATGTCGTGGGTGACCAGCACCACGGTCTTGCGGACGCGAGCCAGGATCTGCCTGAACTCGTTCTGCAGCCGCAGGCGTGCGATCGGGTCGATCGCGCCGAACGGCTCGTCCATCAGGAGGACCGGCGGGTCCGCCGCCAGAGCGCGGGCGACGCCGACCCGCTGACGCTGGCCGCCGGACAGCTGGCGCGGGTAGCGCTCCAGCATGGCGGAATCGAGCCCGACCAGGTCCATCAGTTCGCGGTTGCGGGCGTCGATCCGCGCCGCGTCCCAGCCGAGAAGCTTCGGCACGGAGGCGATGTTCTGGGCGATCGTCATGTGCGGGAACAGGCCGACCTGCTGGATCACGTAGCCGATATGCCGGCGAAGCTGCACCGGGTCGGCCTTGCGCACGTCCCGGCCGCCGACGACGATCTCGCCGCTGGTGGGTTCGATCAGGCGGTTGATCATGCGCATCGTGGTCGTCTTGCCGCAGCCGGACGGCCCGACCAGCGCGACGGTGATGCCGTCGGGGACTTCGAGCGTCAGGTCGTCGACGGCCGGGGCGCCGTCACCGAACCGCTTGGTCACGTTCTTCATGACGATCATGCGGCGCGTCTTTCTCCGAAGAACGCGCGCTCGACGAGGCCGAGCGCGAACTCGGTGCCGAGTGCGAGCAATGCGATGGGGACGGCGCCGACCAGCAGCCGCGACTGGTCCATGCCGGCGACGCCGACGGCGATGAAGTCGCCGAGCCCGCCGCCGCCGATGAAGGGTGCGAGCGTGGCGCCCGCCAGCACCTGCACGGACGCCGTCCGCAATCCGGCGAACATGGCGGGTGCGGCGACCGGGACGCGGATCTTGCGCAGGATCTGGCCTTCGCTCATGCCCATGCCGGCCGCCGCCTCGATGGAATCCGGGTCGACGTCGCGGAGCCCGACATAGGCATTGATGAGGATCGGCGGCAATGCCAGGATCGTCAGCGCCACGATGGCGGGCCACAGGCCGATGCCGAGGATCGGCATCATGATGGCGAGGATGGCGAGGCTCGGCAGCGTGCGCATGCCGTTGACGAGGTTGATGGCCGCGGACGCCCACGCCGCGTGCCGCAGGATGACCACGGCCAGCGGCAGGCCGATCGCCAGCGCGAAGGCGATCGCCGAGATCGACATCACGAGATGCTGGTAGAGCGCGCGGTTGAACGGGGCGGGGTTGTCGAGGATCCAGGTGAAGGCTTGCCAGAGCAGGTTCATGCCTGCCTCCAGCGCTGCAGCCGGCGTTCGATCCCGGTGAGCAGGAGATCGAAGAACACGGCGATGAATGCCGTCAGCACGCCGCCGACGATGATCTTCTCCGGCCAGTTCTGGTCGATGCCCTGCAGGATGATCGCGCCCAGCCCGCCCGCGTCGATGAAGGCGGCGATGGTGGCGATGCCGATGACGGTGACGAGCGCGATGCGGATGCCGGAGACGATCAGGGGCAATGCCAGCGGCAGCTCGATGCGGACGAGCCGCTGCCAGCGGCTGAAGCCCATGCCGTCGGCGGCGTCCAGCACCTCGGCGGGAACGTTGCGCAGTCCGGTCACCACGTTGCGCAGAAGGATCAGCACGCAATAGGAGGACAGGCCCGTCAGGGCAGGCTTCATGCCCAGTCCCATGATCGGGATCAGGAAGGCGAAGAGGGCGAGGCTTGGGATGACGAAGATGATGCCGGCGACCGTCAGGAACGCCGCGTAGAGGCGCGGGCGGCGCGCGGAGATCACGCCCAGCACGAGCGCGACGGCGCAGCCGATCAGGACCGACAGGAAGGACAGCGCCAGGTGCTGACCCGCCGCCTCGGCGATCAGGCCGAGGTTCTTGTGCGCCCAGGTCAAATGCGGACCATCATCTGGAACCAACCCGTTGAAGGGATTGCCCGCCTTGCCTCAGGCCGACGGGCAATCCTGGATCACAATCCTTCGGCGGCGAGGAATTCCGCGGCCACCTCGGCCGGCTCCTTGCGGTCCCGCTCGACGGCCGCGTTCATGGCGCGCATCTTCTCGTTGGTCAAAAGCGGCGCGATCCTGTTGAGCACCTCGGCGATCTTGGGGTTCGCCGCGAGCGTCTCCTCGCGCACGATCGGGACGAGATAGTAGGGCGGGAACAGGTTCTTGTCGTCTTCGAGAACGGCAAGCTTGCTGTCCTCGATCTGCCAGTCGGTGGAGAAGCCGAAGGAGACGTCGATCTGCTCGCTGGTCAGCGCGCTGTAGCGGATGCCGAGCTTGGCGAACTGGACGAACTCCTTGAACTTGATGCCGTAGACCGCCTCGAGGCCGGGCAGACCGTCCTTGCGTTCGCCGAAGGTGCCTTCCGCGCCGAAGGTGAGATTCTTCGATGCGGGGCCGAGATCGCTGAGGGTCTTCAGCTTGTTGGCCTCGGCCGTCTCCGGCAGCAGGATGATGGCGTATCCGTTGTTGATCGCCGTCGGCTCGAGCAGCGTCAGGTTCAGTTGGTTCTCGTAGTACGTCTTGACGTCGGCGTAGATCTTGTCGGCGTCGCTGGTGAGTTCGCCCTTGACGATCGCCGCGAGCGCGGTGCCGGTGTACTCCGGGTAGAGGTCGATCTCGCCACTCGTCAGAGCGGCGTGGGCGATCTGCGTGGCACCGAGATTGAGGCGCTTCTGGACCTCGATGCCGGCCTTCTCCAGCGCCTGCGCATAGATTTCGGCCACGACGAACTGCTCGGTGAAGTTCTTGCTCCCGATCTTCACGGGCTCGGCCTGCGCGGCCGTGGCGCCCGCCATCGCGAACGCCACACCGAGACCGGCCATCTTCCACATCGTCGAAATCATGGTGCACTCCTGATTGAGGATCGGAACCTTGTCACAGAGTGGCACCCTTTTTCGAGCATCGCCATTTCAAATTGTGCACCGCACACGCAAAAACGACGATTCCCGCGGCAGGATTGCAAAAGCTTGTTGCGGACGGATCCGCGAGTTGCGCAAGATCATTGCTGCGGCGGGACAGATACGCCGCCTTCCAACCGCCGGTGCGACCGCACGCCGCCTCGGGCGGGGCTCCGATCGCGCGGTCAGGGCGTCCCGCGCAGCAGGAGCACGTTCTCGGACGTCTCGCCCGCGCGGCGATAGCCCCTGTCCGCGAGGTCGGCCAGGCAATCGCGCCGCCAGAGGGTCGCCAGGACGGTCTCGATGAGGATCGCCTTCGGCCATAGCCGATGCGGCGCCTGGTCGAAGAGCGGCAGCAGGGCGCGATCCTCGAAGCCTTCGACGTCGATCTTCAGCAGGTCCACCGATTCCACCTGCTCCTCAGCAAGAACGCCTGCGAGCGGCACGACCGGCACAGCCTGCGTGCTGCGCACCGCACCGGCGCCCTCGCGCAGCAGCGAGGCATGGCCGATATTGCCGCCGCCGTCGGAGTAGAGATCCATGATCCCGGCCTCTCCGGCGATGGCGAGGTTCCTGGCGGCGATCGCCGTCGCGCCGTTGGCTGCGAGATTGTAGGCGAGCTTGGCGAAGGTGCGCGGGTGCGGTTCGAAGGCGAGCACCCGGGCACCCGGACCGGCCCGCGTGGCCACGAAGAGCGCATAGGTGCCGACATTGGCACCGATGTCGACGAAGACCATGCCCGGCTTCAGCAGGGGCGCGATGAGCGCGTGTTCGGCGGCTTCCGGCAGTTCGCCGCAGCCGACCAGCATCCGGTCGTCGCGGTTCTCGGCCGGATAGGCACGGAAGGCGATGCCGCCGGCGATGACGTCGAAAGGACCCGCGAGCCTTGCGGCGAAGTGCTTGCGGATCGCCTTGCGGCGGGGCTGGGGAAGGCCGGAAGCGATGGTCGCAGCCCAGACCAGACGGGAGAAGCGGCTCGGCGCGCGCTGGCCGAATGCGGTGGCCGTATCGATCGGCGCGAGGGGCTGGGGCATGCTGGCCGCGTTCTTCCGTTCGTCGTCAGAGAGCGCCGGCGGCGGCCTTGCCGGCGTCGGCTGCGTGGGCCTGGGCATCGTCGATCACGGCCCTCACCGATCCGGTGATCGCGTCCTTCTGCTCCTTCGTCAACTCGTCGGCCTTCTGGCCGTCGGCCAGGCGCACCGTCACCTCGCGATGCGCGAAGCGGATGCCTTCCCTGCTGAAGACCTCCCGGATCGCGGCGTAGACGACCTTGCGGGTGACGAACTGGTCGCCCGGCCGCGTCATGAACTTGACGCGGATGATCATGGCCGAATCCTCCATGGCGTAGACGCCCTGCGACTTCAGCGGCTGGAGGAAGAGGTGGCCGACGACCGGATCCTCGAGCAGGCGGGCGCCGATCTTCTTGACCAGCTTGCGCACCTTCTCCACGTCGGTGTCGTAGGTCAGCCTGAGCGGCAGCTTCATCATCACCCAGTCGCGCGAGTAGTTTGTGAGCTGCGTGATCTCGCCGAACGGAACGGTGTGAACGGCGCCGAGATGGTGGCGCAGCTGGAAGGAACGCATCGAGATCTTCTCCACCACGCCCTTGACCGAACCCACCTCGATGTATTCGCCCTTGCGGAAGGCGTCGTCGACCAGGAAGAAGGCGCCCGAGAAGATGTCGCGGATCAGGGTCTGGGCGCCGAAGCCGACGGCGATGCCGACCACGCCGGCACCGGCGAAGAGCGGGCCGACGTCGACGCCGAGATTGGCCAGCACCACCATCGTGCCGAGGACCGCCAGCAGCGAGACGATGACGTTTCGGAAGATCGGCAGCAGGGTGGCGAGCCGCGACTGGCTCTTGCCGCCCTCGCCCTCTCCCTCGCCGGGGCTGCTCGCCTGGCCGTCGAGCGTTCCGCCTTCCTCCAAGATCTTGTGGTCGATGAAGCCGTTGACCGCGCGGTAGAAGGAAATGGCGACGATCACGACGAGCAGGATGTCGAGCGCCGCGGCAACCGGATGGCCTCCTTCGCGGCCGAGATCGAGCCCCCACAGCCGGGCGAGTTCGCCGGCGCAGACCACGAGGATCGTCGCCTGGATGGTGTTCTGGAAGAACACCTTGAAGGCCGGAAAGTAGGGCCGGAGCTGGGTCGACGGAGCCTGGACCGGAGCCATGACCGTCATCTCGTCACCGTCCTCGAGCATATCGCGCACGTCATCGTTCATGGCCGACATGAGTTCCTTCGACGCCTGTGCACGCCGCCAGGCGCGCCGCTCCGCCTGCAGCTTGAGGAGCTGGCGGCGGCGGTGCGAGGCGGCACGACGCTCGTAGACGATCTCGAGCAGATAGGCGGCGATCGCATAGGCGAAGATTCCTGCGACGAAGACGATGATCGGCGCGAGCACGGGAACATAGCCGCCGGGCAGGCCGAGCGTCAGCCGGACCGAGCTGACCAGCCAGGCGAGGATCAGATAGACGATCGTCAGCGGCAGGGCTGCGGCGGCGAAGATGCGGTTGAGAAACGGCGCCTTCTGCGGGTCGTCTGCCCCGAGGATGACGCCCGCCAGTTCGCGGCGGTGGACGATCGCCAGAGTTCCCATCATCCCCGCACAGAGCAGCATGCCCAGAATGAAGGCGAGGTTCTGCGCGTCCTGGTTCACCGCCACCATCGACATGTCGGAGACGCTTCCGGGCGGATTGAGAATGAGGATCCAGCGGCACAGCCCGAGCACGATCGCGCCGACCGACAGCATGACCGCCCAATGGTTGAACAGTCTCTGCGCGGCCTCGTTCGACAGCCGGACGAGGCGATGGGCAGGAGAATTGGGCGCGAAGAAGTTCCAGAAGATCACCGACCGCAGGATACGGTAGACCACATAGGTGGAGACGACGACGAAGATCGTGTCGCGCGACGGCTTGTGCCCGGAATCGAAGATCACCGCCACGAGCACGGCGGTGACGAACATGATGCCGGCGCTGAGCAGCATCCAGCCGGCCCGGAACAGGATGTAGCCGAGCTTGCGCGACAGAACGGTCTCGTCGTCGCGATAGAGGTGCCGGAAGTGTCCGCGCGCCCAGCGCGTGACCTGCCAGAAGACGAGCCGGCCGGCCACGAGACCTCCGACCGCCGTGGCGAGCGCGACCAGCAGCCAGATCACCGTTCCGTCCGGGCTCGCTCCCTTCAGCGATTCCGGGAGGTAGTCGACATAGGTCAGCGAATTCACGACCATGCGCTTCAGGTTCTCGCGCGCCTTCAACAGGCTTTCGCTGGAAAGCGCCATCGCCATCGGCATCTCGGGCGGGGCGGCCTGTCCTGCGCCACCGGGCTGCATGATGATGACGGTGGAGCCGTCGCGTTCCGCCTGCTGGAGGAGCGCCTCGAAGCCGGACGAGTCCTGGGCTTCCGCGGGCTTTGCCTGCGTCAGCACCTTGAGCGGCACCTGCGCAAGCGCCGGTGAAGCAAGCGAGACGGGGAGGAGGGCGAGCAGGGCGAGGAGAAGCAACCCCGGCCACGCACGTATCGGATCCGCTACCACACCCATGCCCGTTCCCTCCGCCTCGCTCATTGTCAACACTTGCGCCCGCCGATAGGCATGGCATAGCCGTCCGCGATGACAAGATAAATCATGATCAACACCACGTTCTTCCTCGTGAGGCACGGCAGGACCGCCTGGAACGAGCAAGGCCGCTTTCAGGGCCTGACCGACATACCGCTGTCGGCGGCGGGGAAAGCCGACGCCGATGCCAATGCGCGGCGTCTCGCCGATCACATCGCCCGCCTGGAGGATCCGGGCCGGCTGCACCTCCTCAGTTCGCCGCTCGAGCGATGCCTCGAGACCGCGCGCATCCTGGCGCGGCATCTCGCCCTGCCGGAATCGTCGATCGTCACGGACGATCGCCTCGCCGAAGCCGGCTTCGGACGCTGGGAGGGCCTCACCACCCACGACGTGAAGGCGCGGTTTCCCGAGGAACGCCGGGCGAGGAAGGCCGACCGGTGGAATTTCGCGCCTGAGGGTGGGGGAAGCTACGCCGATCTTCACGCCAGAATGAAATTTTTCACACACAGCCTCGTCACAGGCGCGTTACCAATCATCGTGACGCACAGCGGAAATCTGCGCGTCATGATCGGGGTGCTAGAAGGACTTGGGAGGGACGAGACGATGCGTCGCGCGATACCGCACGACCGCGTCTTTCGCTGGTCGCATGGCCGGCTCGACGAGATCTGATCGTCGGAATGTAGGTTTGGGGGCATGCTTACAGCAAATTGAGAATAGGCCTCTTCCGCCTCTTGCCGCCGGGAGAGGGAATTGCAAAACTCCCGGCAATTCCTCGCCCGGTCAGGCCCAGTGCAGCCGCCGGCTGCAGGGGCAAGACGGCCGGGCGTAAGAGACCGTCAGGGATGGGACAGATCGACTTGGGCGACAGACGGGACTTGCTGCGTATCGAGGACTTGCGCATCTCGATCGCGATACAGCAGAGCAGCATCGAGGTGGTGAAGGGCGTCAGCTTCCGGATTCCGGCGGGCAAGACGGTCGCCCTCGTCGGCGAGTCCGGTTCGGGAAAGTCCATCATCGCCCAGGCGATCCTGGGAATCCTCCCTCGTGTGGCAAAGGTGACCGGCGGAAAGATCCGGTTCCGCGACCCGCTCGTCGCAGGCTCCGACATCGACATCGCGGCGCTCGATCCAGACAAGGCGGAGATGCGCCAGCTGCGCGGCGGACGCATCGCCATGATCTTCCAGGAGCCGATGACCTCGCTGTCGCCGCTGCACACGATCGGCAACCAGGTCGAGGAAGCGCTCGTCCTGCATCGCGAGGTGGCCCGGGGCGAGGCGCGCTCGCTCACCGAGGACATGCTCAAGCTGGTCGACTTTCCCGATCCCAGCCGCGCCTACGACATGTATCCGATGGAGCTTTCGGGCGGTCTGCGCCAGCGCGCGATGATCGCCATGGCCCTGATATGCCGTCCGGCGCTGCTGATCGCCGACGAGCCGACGACGGCGCTGGACGTGACCGTGCAGGCGCAGGTGCTCGGGCTCCTGAAGTCGCTGCAGGCCCGCCTCGGCATGTCGCTTCTGCTGATCACCCACGACCTGGGCGTCGTCGCCAACATGGCCGACGAGGTGGTGGTGATCTACCACGGCAAGATCCTGGAGGCCGGGCCGCTGAAGGACATCTTCACGAGCCCGGGCCACGACTACACGCGCGCGCTGATGAAGGCGGTGCCCGACCTCGACATGGAGCGCGGCGAAAAGCTCGTGGCGCTGCGCGAGATCGAGAAGGTCATTCCCGCCTCGATGCGCCGGGCGAGCGAGGGGCGATGCTCGTCCGACAGGCCGCTGCTCACCGTGCGCGATCTCCAGAAGACCTACACCATCAAGTCGGGCAGCTGGTTCGGGGGCCAGAACCGCCAGATCCATGCGGTGAACGGCGTGTCCTTCGACGTGCGGCGCGGCGAGTGCTTCGGCATCGTGGGCGAGAGCGGCTGTGGCAAATCCTCCGTCAGCAAGCTGATCATGCGTGCGACGGAAGCCGACGGCGGCGAGATCCTGTTCGACAACGGCGAGGTGAAATGCGACGTGCGCCAGCTCCGCGGCCGCGAGCTGAAGGAGTTCCGCAAGCGCATCCAGATCGTCTTCCAGGACCCGTTCGGATCGCTGAGCCCGCGCTCGACGATCCTCAACACGCTGCGCGAGCCGCTCGAGATCCACCGCCAGGGCGGGGCGCGCGAGATCACCCAGACGGCAGCCGACCTGATGGCGATGGTGGGCCTTCAGACCAGCCACCTCAACCGGTACCCGCATTCCTTCTCCGGCGGCCAGCGCCAGCGCATCGGCATCGCCCGCGCGCTCGCGCTCGCGCCCGATCTCCTCATCTGCGACGAACCGGTCTCCGCGCTCGACGTCTCGGTGCAGGCGCAGATCCTCAACCTGCTGAAATCGCTGCAGGACGAGCTGTCGCTGACGATGGTCTTCATCTCCCACAACCTCGCGGTGGTGAAGTACATAGCCGACCGCATCGCCGTGATGCGGCGCGGGCGGATCGTGGAGATCGCCGACTGCGAAACGCTGTTCGCCCGTCCGATGCACCCCTATACGCAGAAGCTCCTCAGCGCCGTTCCGAGCGTGAATCTCGACCGCAAGCTCGACTTCGCAGCTCAGGGAGAAGACGAATCCGATCCGAGCGACCACTGGCCGCCGGAGTTTCAGAGCTTGCACGGCGACGGGAGGGATCTGTCGCTCGTTCAGGTCGGCGAAGGACATCTCGTCCTGGCGCGCGACATGCCATCCCGTGAAAGGATCTACGCATGACCACGATCATCAGCCGTGCCTGGGGGCTTGCGGCGATGGCCGCAGCCGCAACCTTAACCCTCGTGTCGGCGGGTTTCGCCGAGGAGCCGCCTGCGCTGAAGGAGGCGGTGGCGAGCGGCAAGCTTCCGCCGATGGAGGAGCGGCTGCCGGACGTCCCGCGCGTCATCGACATGGCCGCGCACGGCAAGACCAGCGGCGCCTACGGCGGCACGCTGCGGATGCTGATGGCCGACGCCAAGGACATCCGCATGATGACGATCTATGGCTACTCGCGCCTGGTCGGCTTCAACGAGCAGCTCGAGATCGTGCCCGACATCCTCGAAAGCTTCGAGGTCGAGGAAGGCCGGATCTTCACCTTCCATCTCCGGCCGGGACACCGCTGGTCGGATGGCGAGCCCTTCACGGCGGAGGACTTCCGCTACGCCTGGGAGGACGTGGAGACCAACGAGGCGCTGTCGCGCGGCGGCGCCTCGGCCGTGATGCTGGTCGACGGCGAGCTGCCGAAGTTCGAGGTGATCGACGAGCTGACCGTCCGCTACAGCTGGGCCAAGCCCAACCCGCAGTTCCTGCCGTCGCTGGCCGGCGCGAGCCCGAACTACATCGCGCAGCCGGCGCACTACCTGAAGCAGTTCCACGAGAAGTATGCCGCCGCGGACGAACTCGCGGCCAAGGTCGCGCAGAACGGCTCGCGCGACTGGGTAGCCCTGCACACCGTCAAGGCCCGCGCCTACCGGCCGGAGAATCCGGACCTGCCGACGCTCGAGCCATGGATGAACACCACGCCGCCGCCGGCGGAGCGGTTCGTGTTCAGGCGCAACCCCTATTTCCACCGCGTCGACGGCGAAGGCAGGCAACTGCCCTACATCGACGAAGTGTATCTCGGGATCAGCTCGGCCGACATCATCCCGGCCAAGACGGGGACGGGCGACAGCGACCTTCAGGCCCGCTACCTGCGCTTCGACAACTTCACCTTCCTCAAGGAGTCGAGCGAGCAGCACAAGTTCGACGTCAAGCTGTGGAAGGACGGCACCGGATCGCAGGTGGCCTACCTCCCGAACCTCAACGTCGGCGACCCGGTGTGGCGCCAGCTCTTCCGCGACGCGCGCTTCCGACGCGCCCTGTCGCTCGGCATCCATCGCGAGGAGATCAACCAGCAGTTCTATTTCGGGCTGGCGCAGCCGGCCGCCAATTCGGTGCTGGAGGGTTCGCCTCTCTACAAGCCGCAATATGCCCAGGCCCATGCCGAGTACGATCCGGACAAGGCGAATGCGCTGCTCGACGAGATCGGTCTGAAGCGTGGCGCGGACGGCGTGCGCCTGCTGCCGGACGGCCGTCCCGCGGAGATCATCATCGAGATGTCGGGCGGCACGGAGGAGACCGACGTGACCCAGCTGGTCACCGAGTACTGGGGCGCGCTCGGCATCAAGGTCTTCTCCCGCGCCATGCAGCTCGACAACATGCGGCGCCGCTTCCTGTCCGGCGAGACGATGATGTCGGTCTGGGCAGGCCTCAACGTCGGCCTCGCGACGCCCGACATGCCGCCGGAGGAACTGGCACCGGTCTCTTCGGTGCAGGGTTCTTGGCCGCAGTGGGGGCAGTACCTGGAGACGAACGGCAAGGCCGGCGAGAAGATCGACGTTCCGGAGGTCGCCCGGCTCGCAGAACTGTTCCAGGACTGGCGCGTCTCGTCGACCACGGAGGAGCGCACGAAGATCTGGCACGAGATGCTGGCGATCTACACCGACCAGGTCTTCACCATCGGTACGGTGAACGGCGTCCTGCAGCCCGTCGTCGTCCGCAAGACGCTGAAGAACGTTCCCGACGAAGGCATCTATGCGTTCGCTCCGGTCAGCTTCTTCGGCGTCTACATGCCGGACACCTTCTGGTTCGACAAGGAGTAGCGTGCGTTGCTGCGCTACATCGCCTATCGCCTGCTGGCCGCCATCCCGACGCTGTTCCTCATCAGCGCGCTGGTGTTCATCATCATCGAGCTGCCCCCGGGCGACTATTTCGAGACCTATGTGGCGGAACTGCAGGCGCAGGGCGAAACCGTCGACCCGAAGAAGATCGAGTACCTCAAGCAGGAATACGGTTTCGACCAGCCCCTGATCGAGCGGTACTTCACCTGGGTCGGGGGAATGCTCCAGGGCGATTTCGGCTATTCCTTCGAATATGAGCTGCCGGTGAGCGACGTGGTGGGCAACCGTCTGTGGCTCACCATCCTGGTGTCGACGGTCACGATCATCTTCACCTGGCTGATCGCCTTCCCGATCGGCATCTATTCGGCCACGCACCAGTATTCCTGGAGCGACTACGGGCTCACGTTCCTGGGACTGCTCGGCCTCGCGACGCCGAACTTCCTGCTGGCGCTGATCCTGCTCTACTTCGCCAACGTCTGGTTCGGCACCTCGATCGGCCATCTGATGGACGCCCAGTACATCGATCAGCCGATGAGCTGGGCGAAGTTCTCGTCGATGGCCGAGCACATGGTGATCCCGGTCATCGTGATCGGCACGGCCGGCACCGCCGGCATGATCCGCCGCCTGCGCGCCAATCTGCTCGACGAACTGCAGAAGCAGTACGTGGTGACGGCCAAGGCGAAGGGCGTGCCGCCGACCCGGGCGCTGCTGAAGTATCCGCTGCGCATGTCGCTCAACTTCTTCATCGCCGACATCGGCTCCATCCTTCCGGCGGTCATCTCCGGCGCGGAGGTCGTGGCCATCGTGCTATCGCTCGAAACCACGGGTCCTCTGCTCATCCGAGCGCTCCAGAGCCAGGACATGTATCTCGCAGGCTCCTTCCTGATGTTCCTCGCCACGTTGACCGTCATCGGCGTCCTCGTCTCCGACATAGCGCTTGCGATCCTCGATCCGCGGATCCGGCTGCAGGGGGGACGCCGATGAAAACGTCGCTGCCGCCGGACGGAGAGGCGATCAGCCACTTCGTGTCCCAGACGCCCTTCGATCCGCAGGGCGTCGAGAAGCTCTCGCCGGAGCAGGAGAAGGTCTATTTCGCCTCGCAGCTGAAGCTGATGTGGTGGAAGTTCCGCAAGCATCGCGCTGCGGTCTGGTCGGGCGTCTTCCTGCTGCTCATCTACCTGTCGATCCTGGTCAGCGAGTTCCTCGCGCCCTACAGCCTCGAGCGGCGGGACGTGAAGGCGATCTACATGCCGCCGCAGGGCATCCACCTGTTCCACGAAGGCAGCTTCGTGGGGCCCTTCGTCTACGGCTACGACTTCAAGCTCAACATGCAGACGCTGAAGCGCGAGTACGTTCCCGACACGACCGACGTGCAGCCCCTGCGCTTCTTCTGCCGGGGCGACAGCTATCGTTTCTGGGGCGTGATCGACAGCGACCTGCACCTCGTCTGCCCGGCCGAGAACGGCTATTTCTACCTGCTCGGCACCGACCGGCTCGGCCGCGACGTGCTCTCGCGCATCATCTACGGCACGCGGATCTCGCTGACCATCGGCTTGATCGGGATCACGGTCTCCTTCCTGCTCGGCATCACGATCGGCGGGATGGCGGGCTATTACGGCGGCTGGATCGACCATGTCGTGCAGCGCGTCATCGAGGTCCTGCAGAGCCTGCCGAGCATCCCGCTCTGGCTGGCGCTCGCCGCGATCATGCCGGTGACGTGGTCGCCGATCGTCGTCTATTTCGGCATCACCATCATCCTCGGCCTGATCGACTGGACGGGTCTCGCCCGCGCGGTGCGGTCGAAACTGCTGTCGCTGCGCGAGGAGGAATACGTGGTGGCGGCCGAGCTGATGGGCGCGTCGCCGCCACGCATCATCTTCCGCCACCTGATCCCGGGCTTCATGAGCCACCTGATCGCCTCGGCGACGATCACCATCCCGACCATGATCCTCGGCGAGACCGCGCTGTCCTTCCTCGGCCTCGGCCTGCGGCCGCCGGTGACGAGCTGGGGCGTGCTGCTCAACGAGGCGCAGAACATCAACGTGGTGGCGCTCTATCCCTGGCTGATCCTGCCGGTGGTGCCGGTCATCATGGTCATCCTCGCCTTCAACTTCCTGGGCGACGGTCTGCGCGACGCGGCAGACCCCTACCACGCGGCCTGAGGCCGGCGTCCGGGGCGACTGGCGGCTGCCTCACCCCTGCATCGCGGCGCCCGCCGCGATCAGGTCGTCGGCACCGGCGAAGGCGAAGCCGCGGTCCTCCTTCAGCCAGCCGACCAGGTCGTCGAGCGTCGTCCACGCGCGCTCGTCATGGACGAGATGGTGGGTGAGGATGCCGAGCGGCGCGCCGCCCCTCTCGCGGGCCTGGATCAGCCGGCGGAGAAGCTCGCCCGCGGTCCAGCGGAGATCGCGGCCGTGCTGCCCGCCGGCCCAGTCCATGACGTCGATCTGGGTGTTCAGCTCGGGCAGGCGCGTTCCCTTGCGCTGCCAGGACCAGGTCGACAGGCCGGTGAAGCCGAGCTCGTGCAGCCGCGCCGCAACCTCCGGCGCCATCCGGTTCCACGGCGGCACCAGGATGCCGGAGAGACGCTCGCCGAAGAGATCCAGCAGCCGCGCGCGCCCCGCCGCCAGATCGGCAAGCACGTCCGCTGCCGGCCGCGTGCCACCGAGTTCGAGCGAGGGTGTGCCGTCGGCGGCATGGTTGCAGTGGGCGACGCCGTGCTGACACGGCGTCAGCAGCGGCT
>Ga0208243_1000424_pt1 | contig 24506 bp, 25 predicted proteins | sample Subbio2Aug_QV12A_FD_184826 | JGI IMG/M metagenome (GOLD analysis project Ga0208243, IMG submission 184826) | Serpentinite rock and fluid subsurface biosphere microbial communities from McLaughlin Reserve, California, USA - CR12Aug_QV12A (SPAdes) | ecosystem: Environmental > Terrestrial > Deep... | reverse complement strand
CATCTCCCCCTCAAGGGGGGAGATCGGCTGTCGCAGCGCCATAGCCAATCTGATCGACGGAGAAAGAGCGCCGCCGCCGCAATTGCCGATCTCCCCCCTTGAGGGGGAGATGCCGGCAGGCAGAGGGGGGTATCGGTGAACGCTATACTCACAAACCTTGGCGCGTGGACCTCGGGCGCGTTCGCGCAGCACAAGACACCGCCCCCCAATAACGCCAAAGGCGGCCCTCCCGTCCGGAAGAAGCCGCCTTCGATGCATGCGGCGGGCGGAAGGCCCGCGCAACAGATCAGAACATGTAGTAGGCGCCGCCGCGCTTCTTCAGGTCGGCGCGGTCATAGCCGTGCGCCTTCAGCGTCTCGTCGTCGAGCATGAGGAGCGCGCCGTTGACGTAGCGGCTCACCTGGCGCTGCCGGGCCTCGACCAGCGCGTCGACTGCATTGCGGAAAAATCCGTTCTTGGTGGCCATGTCGAAAAATCCTTCTTTGCGGTCGTTGATCTGTCCTTGACTGGCTCTGAAGGTAAGTCGTGCCGACCTGTTCGACCAGAGCAGTTGCAGCATGCCACCCATGCGCTCTTCGCATATGCGAGAACGCATTGTGCAACGCAAAAACCTCGGGTCGCCGATCCCGGTGACGATGCGCGTCGACGGTTCAACCGTCCGGCGGAATCCTCTAGGGTCGCGCCGACCTCGCATCAGACGGACCCATCATGTTCCAGACCTTCGACAGCGTTTCCGATCCCTCGCTCGCCGCCCCCCGCGTGGCACGGCTGCGCGCCTGGCTGACGGCGCAAGGCCTCGACGGCTTCCTCGTGCCGCGGGCCGACGAGCACCAGGGCGAGTACGTGCCGGCGCGGGCCGAGCGGCTCAGCTGGATCACCGGCTTCACCGGCTCGGCCGGCGTCGCGCTGATTCTGGCCGACCGGGCGCATCTCTTCGTCGACGGGCGCTACACGCTGCAGGCCGCCCAGCAGGCCGACCCGTCGATCTTTTCCGTCGAGAGCCTGATCGAGACGCCGCCGCCGGCCTTCATGCGCGAGAACCTGGCCGAAGGTCTGGCCATCGGCTTCGACCCCTGGCTGCACACGATCGGCGACGCCGCGGCGCTGAAGGGCGCGGTCGAGGCGCGCGGCGGGCGGCTGGTCGCGCTCGAAGGCAATGCCGTCGACGCCGTCTGGGACGATCAGCCCGCCCCTCCCCTCGAGCCGGTCGAGATCCATCCCGAGCGATTCGCGGGCCGCCTGGCGAAGGACAAGCTCGCCGATCTCGCCGGGGCCGTCGCCAGGGCGGGTGCGGAGTGCTGCGTGCTGACCGACCCCGCCTCGCTCGCCTGGGCCTTCAACATCCGCGGCAACGACGTGCCGCACACGCCGCTGGCGCTCGGCTTCGCCATCCTGCGCGCCGAGGGGCTGCCGCTGCTCTTCCTCGACAAGCGCAAGCTGCCGATGCGCACCGAAGCCTATCTCACCCAGCTCGCCGACCTGCTGCCGCCGTCGGCCCTCGACGACGAGCTGAAGCGGCTTGCGGCCGCCGGCTCGAAGGTCGGCCTCGACACCGCGCTCGCCGCCGAAAGGCTGCGCATGATCGTCGAGGAGAACGGCGGCACCGTCGTTGCGATGGCCGACCCCGTGCGCCTGCCGCGCGCGACGAAGAACGCCGCCGAACTCGCCGGCACGCGCGCCGCCCACCGCCGCGACGGCGTGGCGGTGACGCGCTATCTCGCCTGGCTCGACCGGCTCGAACCCGGCACGGTCGACGAGATCGGCGCGGTGACGGCGCTGGAGGAAGCCCGCCGCAGGGCCGGCGAGGAAGCGCAGATGCCGCTCGCCGACATCTCCTTCGACACGATCTCGGGTGCCGGGCCGAACGGCGCGATCATCCACTACCGCGTGACGACGGCGACCAGCCGGGCGCTCGGCGCAGGCGAGCTGTTCCTGGTCGACTCCGGCGCGCAGTACAAGGACGGCACCACCGACGTCACCCGCACCGTCCCGATCGGGACGCCCACCGCGGAGATGCGCGAACGCTACACGCTGGTGCTGAAGGGCCTGATCGGCATCTCGCTCCTGCGCTTTCCCGCCGGCACGCGCGGCGCCGACATCGACGCGGTGGCGCGGATGGCGCTGTGGAAGGCAGGCCTCGACTACGGCCACGGCACCGGCCACGGCGTCGGCTCCTACCTCTCCGTCCACGAGGGACCGCAGCGGATCGCGAAGACCGGCACCGAAAAGCTCCTGCCCGGCATGATCCTCTCCAACGAGCCCGGCTACTACAAGGCCGGCGCCTACGGAATCCGGCTGGAAAACCTGATCGTCGTCACCGAGCCGCAGGCGATCGAAGGCGGCGAGAAGCCCATGCACGGCTTCGAAACCCTGACGCTGGCACCCTTCGACCGGCGGCTGATCGTGGCGGAGATGCTGACGGCCGAGGAGCGCGCCTGGCTCGACGCGTATCACGCGCGGGTGGTGGCGGAGATCGGGCCGATGCTGGGGGACGAGGATCGGGCGTGGCTGGAGGGGATGGCGCGGCCGGTGTGAGGGGGAAGATGCTGTCGGCGATGCCGAGGCTGGACGGACGCAAATCCTTCGCCTCGCCCATCCAACTGGCCAGTGCCACAATGTGAGGCCGTCATCCTCGGGCTTGTCCCGAGGATCTGCCGAGTCTGGACCGACAGGCGTATCCGACCTTCTCGCGTTGTCGCGGGATGCGCGCAACTTTCGGGCGCAGGCAGATCCTCGGGACAAGCCCGAGGATGACGGCGCCGGAGCCGCTGCGACGGTCTTTCGCGGTTGCCTTCGAGGTCAACGTCGTCAGCGGCTTCTCACCTGGCGGTTGCGTGGTATGATGACGCAATACCATGTCCCCGAGCCTTTGAAGCCCCCAATGCCCGCCACCGAGAAACGAACCTTTACGCTTCCTGCGGAGCAAAGCAGCTTCATTGATGAACTGGTTCGGTCCGGGTCCCCTGCGTCCGCCAGCGAGGTCGACCGCGCCGGCCTTCGTGCGCTGCAGGAACGTGGCCAGGCCGTCGAGCGGTGGCTGCGCAACGAAGTTGCCCCGGTCTACGACGCCATGAAAGCCGATCCGTCGCGTGGCATTCCCGCCGAGGACGCCTTCGCCGCGGTGCTCGCCCGTCATGCCGCGCCGCTTAAGGACGCGATGTAATGCGGGTGATCGTCTCTTCACCGGAAGCACGGGAGCATTTGCGCATGCTTCCCCGGATCGCCTTGAAACTCGGTATCATCCTGGCAATGCTGGTCATCGGCGGGGCCGAAGCCGACGCCGCGAACTCCTGCCCGAGCGCGGACCAGGCGGAGGAAAGCCGCAAGCTCGAACGACTCCTGTCGGCAAATAGCGTTTCACGAACCGAGCGCGCATTCTTGCTGGCCGGCGCAGCTGCGCGCCTGAAAGACGTTCAAGCGCGAAATCTCAACGCGCGTGGCCGAGCATGCGGGATCGACAGTGTTCGAGCGCACGTCTACGCTTGCATGAACAGCACTCTACCGCCCTTACTCGGCGACGTTCCGGCGGACAGGAAGGCTACCAGCCGAATGTGGGGACGCAGGAACCTATCGGCACGCGCTGCCGGGTTCATAGCAATGTTTCACGCTTGCCGCGGAGGCGCCATGGAGACTTTTCTTTCAGGCTGATCGGTCTTTGGTGCTCGCACCGGGTCGCGGGCCGTCAGGTGTAGCCCCCTGTTTCACCCTTTCTCCCACCGCGGCCGGCGCATCCGGAACACGCGCTCCACCGCCGCATAATCCATGTACCCCAGCCGCGCGAGGTTCTGCGCCTTCGCGCTGTCGAACAGGCCGTCGATCAGGCACGCGTCGTCGATGTGGACACCGATCACCTGCCCCGTCACCACAGTCACGCCGGCCTCCGATCCGTCGAGCAGCGTCGGCCGCCTGATCTCCGTCACCCGGCATTCGAGCGCCGCATGGGCTTCGGCGACGCGCGGGGCGGCGACGAGGCGGGAGGGGGCGGGGGTGAGGCCGGCATAGCCGAACTCGCTGGTCCCGCGCGGGGCGTCGACGGACGTCGCGTTCATCTTGTCGGCGAGGTCGAGCGTCACGAGGTTGGCCACGAACTCGCCGGTCTGCCGGATGAAGGTGACGCTGTCCTTCTCCCCTTCCGAGGAGAACCAGACCAGCATCGGCTTCGACGACAGCGCGTTGAAGAAGGAATAGGGCGCGAGGTTGAGGGCGCCTTCCGCCGAGCGGCTGGAGATCCAGCCGATCGGGCGCGGCGCGACGATCGCCTTCAGCGGGTCGTGCGGCAGGCCGTGGCCCTTGGCTGCTTCGTAGAACATCAGATTTCCCGCGGCCCGGCATAATCGGAAACGAGCGCGGCCGGATCGGGGCGCGGACGCTCGGGGATCTCGCCGGAATGGTTGCCGATGTGGACGAAGCCGACCACGCGCTCCTCGGGCGCGAGGCCCAGGATGGCACGGCCCTCCTCGACGTCCGAATACCAATTGGTGATCAGATTGGCGCCGTAGCCCAGCGCGGTGGCGGCGATGATCAGGTTCATGGCGGCCATGCCGGCCGACAGGAACATCTCCCACTGCGGGATCTTCGGACTGGCCCTGGGCACGAAGACCACGCCGATGACCAGCGGCGCGCGCGAGAAGCGGGTGCGCTCCTGCTCGATGCGGGCGGGCGGCAGTTCGCCCTCGCGCTTCAGCGCGAGCGCGGCCAGCCTCTCGCCCACCGCCTGCCGCGCGTCGCCCCGATAGAGAATGAAGCGGAAGGGTGCCAGCCGGCCATGATCGGGCACGCGCGCGGCGACGCGCAGCATGGTCGCGATCTCGGCGTCGTCCGGGCCGGGTCCGGCGAGTTCCTGGATCGGCGCCGACTTGCGGGCCAGCATGAAGTCGATGACGGATGAGTTCAAAGGGCGTTTCCTTGCGGTCTGACTGTTCTGGAAAGGTGCGGCGGTATCGACCCCGGGCCTGCCGACGGCCTTGAAATTGCCACCGCATTGGGCTTGATGGCAACTCGATGCACGAAGACACGCCGTTCACCGCCGCACGCCGCCTGCGCGCCCTCCTGGCAGCGATGATGCTCGTCTTCTGCGGAACTGCCGCCTTCGCCCAGTCCGGGGAAGCGCCGACGGCACCGGGACCGGGCACGAGCGGCTTCACGGCCACCGAACGCGGTCCGTCCCTGCCCTTCGTCGGCACACAGCCGGTGACGCTGTCGGCCCAGCTCACCGCCGAATCGCCGGAACTGACGCGCGGGCTGATCTGGCGCATCTTCAAGCCCGAGGCGGGCGACGACGGCAAGCTGCCGCTGGTCATGGCCGAACAGGGCGGGACGCGCACCTTCGACCTCGCGCCCGGCAGCTACCTCGTGCATGCGGCCTTCGGCCGTGCCGGCGCCACCAAGCGCATCAGCGTCGGAGACGAGCCCAGGACCGAAAACTTCGTGCTCGATGCCGGCGGCCTGAAGCTCAACGCCACCCTGGCCGGCGGCTCGCGGCTTTCGCCCACGAAGGTCCGCTTCGACGTGCTGGAGGCCGAGGAGGGTCCCGACGGGGAGCGCGCGATGATCGCCCCGCAGGTGCGGGCCAACAGCGTCGTGCGGCTCAATGCCGGCGTCTATCACGTCGTCTCCTATTACGGCCAGGTCAACGCCGTCATCCGCTCCGACATCCGCATCGAGCCGGGCAAGCTCACGGTCGCGACCATGGAGCACAAGGCGGCGCAGCTTTCGATGAAGCTGGTCCGCGCCGCGGGCGGCGAGGCGATCGCCGACACGGCCTGGTCGGTGCTCACCGATTCGGGCGACGTGGTGCGCGAATCGGTCGGCCCCTTCGCCGCCATGGTGCTGGCCGAAGGCGACTACACGGTGATCGCCAACAACCGCGACCGCATCTACCAGCGCAGCTTCACGGTGAAGTCCGGCCAGGACGAGGATATCGAGCTGATCACCACCCGCGACCTCGCCGACATCGGCGCCGACGGAACCGAGAAGGCGCCGGTCGAGTAGGCCCTCCGGACGGCTCCTTGATCCGTCTAGGCGGGGACGCGGGCGCCGCCGGGCCGTCGCGGCAGACGGATGCGCCTGCGGACCGGCCTGTCGGCCGGCGCCATCGAGAACACGGCATCCTTCAGGAAAGCCAGCAGCGCCTTGCGGTCGCGGATCGGCTCCATCTCGCTCCAGGGGATGACGCGGCCGATGCGCGCGTGCAGCGTCTTGCCCGAGAGCCTGGCGAACTCGTGGATCAGCAGCGAGGTGCGCAGCGTCAGCGAGATGTTGCCGATCAGCCGCGGGATCGGCCGCTTGTCGGCGGTCAGGTCCATGTGGCGGCTGACGATGTGGAAAAGCCGCCCGCACTGGCCGTCGAAGTGAAGCGGGATCACCGATGCCCTGGCCTCCTGCACCAGCCGCGCCGCGAAGATCTTCCAGGGCAGGTCCTCGGCGCGGCCGAAACCCTTCGGCGCGGTGGCGACCCCGCCAGCCGGGAAGATGACGATGGTGACGCCCTCGCGCAGCAGCCGCAGCGCCTCGTGGCGGACGTCGAGATTGTTCTTCAGCGCTTCCTTCGTTTCGGAGAAATCGACGGGCAGCGAATAGGGCGCGATCTCCGGTACCTTCAGGAGCTCGGCGTTGATCATCACCTTGAAAGGCCGGCCGAGCTGCTCGGCCAGCGACAGCACGGCGACGCCGTCGCCGATGCCATAAGGGTGGTTGGCGATGATGACCAGCGGTGCGTCCGGCGCCGGCTGCGGCGGCCAGGCCTTGTCCTGCCGCACCTTCACGTCGATCAGGTCGAGCATGCGCCCGAAGATGCGGTCCCCGGAGGGCACGATCTCGTCGCGCCAGATGCCGTAGAGCGCGGCGTAGCGGTCGCGGCCGGACATGCCCTCGATCGAGCGGATGACCCAGCGCTTCAGGCGCGGCTGGCTGTCATTGGCGTAGGACAGCTCCGGAAACGGGATCGTGCGGCTGCGCAGTCGGGGCATCATTCGGCCGATATGCGCCCGATCCATGACAGGCGGATGAAGGCCGTGCGATGTCGCCGCGACGTCGGGACGGGGGAGGTCGGCGCTCCCCCGTCACGCTTCGATCAGGCCGCGTCCGCAGCGGCACGACGCCGCCGGTCCGGCGGAACCGCTTCGGCGCTGAGCGCCGCGAGCGCGTCGCCGAGCGCCATCGAGTGCTGGTCGCGCGAACCGAGCCGGCGGATGTTGACGGTGCCCTCCTCCGCCTCGCGCCTGCCGCAGACCAGCATCACCGGCACCTTGGCGTGGCTGTGCTCGCGGACCTTGTAGTTGATCTTCTCGTTGCGAAGATCGGCCTCGGCGGCAAGCCCGAGCGCCTTGAGCTTCCTCACCACCTCGCGGGCATAGTCGTCGGCCTCCGACGTGATGGTGGCGACGACGACCTGCAGCGGCGCGAACCAGAGCGGCAGGTGGCCGGCATAGTTCTCGAGCAGGATGCCGAGGAAGCGCTCCATCGAGCCGCAGATGGCGCGATGGACCATGACCGGCCGCTTCTTCTCCGAGTCCTTGTCGATGTAGAAGGCGCCGAAACGTTCCGGCAGGTTGAAGTCGACCTGCGTGGTGCCGCACTGCCATTCGCGCCCGATCGCGTCGCGCAGGACGTATTCGAACTTCGGGCCGTAGAAGGCGCCCTCGCCCGGGTTGATCGAGGTCTTGATCTTCCCGCCCGACTGCGTCGCGATGGTCTCCAGCACACCGCTCATGATCGCCTCCGCGTGATCCCACGCCTCGTCCGAACCGACGCGCTTTTCCGGCCGCGTGGAAAGCTTGACGCTCACCTCCTCGAAGCCGAAATCGGCATAGGTCGAGAGGATCAGGTCGTTGATCCTCAGGCACTCGGCAGCGAGCTGTTCCTCGGTGCAGAAGATGTGCGCATCGTCCTGCGTGAAGCCGCGCACCCGCATCAGCCCGTGCAGCGCACCGGACGGCTCGTAGCGGTGGACGTTGCCGAATTCGGCATAGCGGATCGGCAGTTCGCGGTAGGACTTGAGTCCGTGCTTGAAGATCTGCACGTGGCCGGGGCAGTTCATCGGCTTGATGGCGAAGACGCGGTGGTCGGCCTCCTCGTCGTCGGGATGCGTGAAGGCGTGGGCCGACTTCACCGCGAACATGTTCTCCTGATACCAGCCCCAGTGGCCGGACGTCTCCCACAGCGACTTGTCGAGGATCTGCGGCGCGTTGACCTCCTCATAGGTGCCGTCGAGCCGTCGGCGCATGTAGGACACGAGGCTCTGGAACATGCGCCAGCCCTTGGAGTGCCAGAACACGACGCCCGGCCCCTCCTCCTGGAAATGGAACAGGTCCATCTCGCGGCCGAGGCGGCGGTGGTCGCGCTTCTCAGCCTCCTCCAGCATGTGGATGTAGGCGTCGAGCTGTTCCTGGGTCGCCCAGGCGGTGCCGTAGATGCGCGTCAGCATCGGCTTGGTGGAATCGCCGCGCCAGTAGGCGCCCGCCACCTTCATCAGCTTGAAAGCATTGCCCACCTGCGCCGTCGAGGCCATGTGCGGGCCGCGGCAGAGATCGAACCAGTCGCCCTGGTAGTAGATCTTCAGGTCCTGGCCTTCGGGGATCGCGTCGATCAGCTCGACCTTGTAGGCCTCGCCCTTGTCGGCGAAGACCTTGCGCGCGCGGTCGCGGTCCCACACCTCCTTGGTGAAGGGACGGGCGCGCTGGATGATCTCGCGCATCTTCTTCTCGATGACCGGGAAGTCGTCGGGCGTGAACGGCACGGCTCGGGAGAAGTCGTAGTAGAATCCGTTCTCGATCACCGGACCGATGGTGACCTGGGTGTCGGGCCAGAGTTCCTGAACCGCCTCGGCCAGCACATGGGCGGTGTCGTGGCGGATGAGTTCCAGCGCCCGCGGATCGTCGCGGGTGACGATCTCGACGGCGCCCGAGCGGCCGAGCGGATCGGACAGGTCGCGGACCTCGCCGTCGAGCGCATAGGCCACCGACTTCTTGGCGAGCGACTTCGAGATCGACTCGGCCAGCTGGGCACCGGTCATCGCCGCGTCGTAGTCGCGCACGGAGCCGTCGGGGAATTTCAGGGAAACCTGGGACATTCTTTTCTCCTTATCCAGTCCCGCAAACGAGCGCGGGTGGTTTCGTGCCGGATGCGTCCGGCGGCGCGGGCTATCTAGCGGTCATCGGCGCGGTCGTAAAGGCGATGGGCGGCAGGAGCGCGCCCGGGGCGGCTTCTAGCCGGCGTGGTCGTGGCCGCAGCCGCATGTCTTCGACACCCGCCAGAAGCGCCAGGGCGTCCACCAGCGGAGGTCGGGGGCGAGCGCCGGCGGCACGTTGTCGATGCCGCTGGTGCCGCCCGGGCCGCAGCGCATCACCCGGAAGAGCCCCATCCACCCGCCGGCCCACAGCCCGTGCCTCGCGATCGCCTCATAGGCGAACTCCGAGCAGGTCGGCAGGTGCCGGCAGGAGTTGCCGACGAAGCCCGAAAGCGTCAGCTGGTAGAGCCGCACGAAGCCGGTGCCGAACAGACGGCCGGGCGTCCTGCGCCAGGGGCCGGCGTAGTTGCGGGAATAAGGGTGGGGCGCGTCAGGCATGGGCTGCAAGGACGGCCTTCGCCTCCTCGACCATGGGAGGCACGAACTTCGTGGCCGTCGTCCAGAGGATCGAGAGATCGACCGAGCCGTAGCCGTGCGTCAGGTGGTTGCGCATCGCATAGGCCTGCCTCAGCGGCAGGCCCGGGTATCGAGCCGCGTAGTCTGGTTCGAGCTTCAGGATGGTCGCCGAAGCTTCGCCAAGGACCTCGATGCACTTCCAAACCGCGAGATGGCAAAGCTGATCCTGCGCAAATGCCTCGTAGGTCCTGTCCTCGATTATGGCACGGACCCGCTCTCCCCAGTCCACGATATCGCTCAGGAGGTCGACGAATCTCCGTTCGGGCCCAGGCTTCACAACGGCAGCAATTCCGGCGCGATGCGGCCGAGTGTCTGGGAACGGAGACCGCCCGGTGTCGAGACGTCCACATCGATCCCCAGAATCTCGGTCAGTTCCCCGCGTAGTTCACCGAGGTGAGCGAAGGTCGTGACTTCGAACACCGGATCGACAAGGATGTCGATGTCGCTCCCCTCCACGTCTTCGCCGCGCGCCACCGAGCCGAAAACGCGCGGGTTCGTCACCGGATAGCGCGCGATGATCGCCAGCACTTCGTCGCGGTGCTTCGCCAGGGCTTCGGAGGGGCGCATGCCGGTGTCCCTTCGCCTCAGGCCGCCGCGTCGGCGGCCTTCCTCTCGATCTGGCCGACCGCGTCGACGACGGCGTCGAAGGTCAGCAGCGTCGAGGCGTGCCTGGCCTTGTAGTCGCGCACCGGCTCCAGATACTTCATGTCCTCGAAGCGGCCATCGGGCGGAGAGCCGTTCTCCTTGAGCATGCGCCGCACTGCCTCGCGGGCCGCACGCAGTTCGTCGGCCGTCGCACCGACGACGTGACTCGCCATGATCGACGAGGACGCCTGGCCGAGCGCGCAGGCCTTCACGTCATGGGCGAAGTCGGTGACGACGCCGCCCTGCATCTTCAGGTCGACCGTGACGGTCGAGCCGCAGAGCTTCGAATGGGCGGTCGCGGTCGCATCCGGGTCGGCCAGGCGACCGATCCGCGGGATGTTCCCGGCGAATCCGAGGATTTTCGCGTTGTAGACGTCGTCGATCATGGCTTTCCGATCGTCGCGGCCAGAACGACAAAGCGTTTCGCGCCGCCTTCTTTCATTTGATACGTCGACCCAATATATAGGGTTCGTGGCCCTCGGGCGGCAAGATGCGCAGCATCGGGCCGACGGGACGCCGGGTGCCGTTTTCGGGTGCGTCGCGGATTTTCCGTTCATCCCTGAAAAGGCTGTGGTCCGTTCAACTCGTTCCCCCGTAAGAGGGGAACTACGGGAGACACTTTTCATGGATGCCATCGTCAAGAAGCTCGAAACCGTCGCCAGCAACACCCCCCTGCCCCCGGCCGAAAGGCCGTCGCAGGCGGAGGTCGAGGCGGCCGTCAACACCCTCCTTCGGTGGATCGGCGAGGATCCGTCCCGCGAGGGCCTGATCGACACCCCCCGCCGTGTGGCCAAGGCCTACCGCGAGATGTTCGCGGGCTACGACAAGGACCCGGCCGAGGAACTCGGCCGCACCTTCGAGGAGGTCGCGGGCTTCGACGACATGGTGCTGATCCGCGACATCACCTTCCACTCGCATTGCGAGCACCACATGGTGCCGATCATCGGCCGGGCGCATGTCGGCTACCTGCCGGACGGCAAGGTGGTCGGCCTGTCGAAGGTCGCGCGCGTGGTTGAGATATTCGCGCAGCGCCTCCAGACGCAGGAGGCGATGACCGCGCAGATTGCAGCCTCCATCCAGGACGTGCTAAATCCGCGCGGCGTTGCCGTCATCGTCGAGGCCGAGCACATGTGCATGGCCATGCGCGGCATCCGCATGCAGGGGTCTTCCACGCTGACCTCGACCTTCACCGGCGCCTTCCGCGACCATCCCGAGGAGCAGGTGCGCTTCATGACGTTGCTGCGCGCCGGCGCCAAGGGCTGACCTGCCCTGCCGGCCAATCGAAGATGGACCGGCATGCCAAGGATCGACTTCCCCACTCCCCCCGCCGACAAGGCCGCGCTCGAGGAAGGCGCGGCCTTCACGCCGCGTTTCGATGCGGCCGGCCTCGTGACGGCCGTCGTGACCGACGCCGAGGACGGCATGCTCCTCATGGTGGCGCACATGAACGCCGAGGCACTCGCGCTGACGCTCGAGACCGGCATCGCGCACTACTGGTCCCGTTCCCGGGGCAGCCTCTGGAAGAAGGGCGAGACCTCCGGAAACATGCAGCGCGTGGTCGCCGTCAAGACCGACTGCGACCAGGACGCCGTCTGGCTCTCGGTGACCGTCGAAGGCGATCGCGCGACCTGTCACACCGGCCGCCGTTCCTGCTTCTACCGCGACGTCGCGCTGTCGGGCGGCGATGCCGTCCTCGTGTCCGACGGCAGCAGGCCCCTGTTCTCCCCTCACGACGTCTACGGCAAGTCGTGATCGAACCTTGCGGAACCGTGAATGCCACAACCGGCGGCGATGTCGTAGAAATCGGTCCGGACGCGGTGCTCCATTCCTGACCGGACGGCGAACGTGGCATTCATGATTTCGACAGGGGTTTGCGGTATCTTGCCTCACAGGGAACCATCGGGAGGGAAGGATGCTCGACTGGGCGCCCCTTCGTGGCAGGCAAGAGATGCGTGACGAGGCTGAGCCGCCCTCCGTGCCGACGGCAGAACGCGAATCTCCGAGCCGGAACGGCATTGCGCTGGCGCTCGGCGGCGGGGCAGCACGCGGCTGGGCGCATATCGGCGTGCTGCGCGCCCTCGACGAAGCCCGCATCCCGATCGACATGATCGCCGGCACCTCGATCGGCGCGCTGGTCGGCGGCTGCTACCTTGCCGGAAAGCTCGACGAACTCGAGGAGTTCGCCCGCGGCCTGACCAAGCGGCGCATCTTCGGCCTGCTCGACTTCCACATCGGCGGCTCGGGCCTGCTCGGTGGCATCAAGCTCACCGCGCGGCTGAAGGAGCACATGAACGGGCTGACCTTCGCGGATCTGCCGAAGCCCTTCGTCTGCGTGGCCGCCGAGATCCGCACCGGCCACGAGATCTGGCTGTCGAGCGGCAGCCTGATCACGGCCATGCGCGCCTCCTACGCCCTGCCCGGCGTGTTCGAGCCGGTGACGGCGAACAGGCGCGTGCTGGTCGACGGCGCTCTGGTCAATCCGGTTCCCGTCTCGGTCTGCCGCGCCTACGAGCAGCCGCTCGTGGTGGCGGTGAACCTGCACTACGACCTGTTCGGCCGCGCCGCGGTGATCCGGCACTCGGCCGGCGATCTCCTGGTCGAGAAGGACGCACCGCAGTCGACGCGCGCCGAGAACCAGCTTCGCGAGCGCGAGGCCAAGCTCGGCATCACCGGCGTCATGGTGGAGGCCTTCAACATCATCCAGGATCGCATCTCGCGGGCGCGGCTCGCCGGCGACCCGCCCGACATGTCGCTGCAGCCCAAGCTCGGCCATATCGGCCTGACGGAGTTCCACCGGGCCGACGAGGCGATCCGGCTCGGCTACGAGGCGACGGTGGCCAACATCAACGAACTGAAGCGGCTGCAGACCGTGCTCGCCTGAGCCTGCCTGCGCCGGCTTTCGCTATCCGGCCAGCGCGGCATCCGTCAGCCTGAACTGCACCGATTTCGAGCCGTTCCAGTGGTTCGCGGACAGCGCTCCGGCGACATGCACGGTGCGGCCCTGATGCTTCAGGAGGAAGTTGCCGAGTTCGGTCTCCGCGCAGCGGAACGCCATTGCCTGAACCCCGCCGCCGCTGCCCGACCGCAGGTCGACGCGCAGATGACCGACGCCGACGGGGCGCACCCGCACGATCTCGTGGCGCGGCAGCACGAAGAGCGGCTGCGCATGGCCGGCGCCGAAGGGCCCGGCGCGCTCCAGAACGTCGAGCAGGTCGAGATTGGCGCCTTCCGCCATCAGCGCGGCGTCGATCTTCAGCTTCTCCTCGTCGCGCAGCCGGAAGACGTCAGGCGCCGCCGCCTCCTCGAAATAGGCCCGCAGCGCGCCGAGCTTCGCGCGCTCGACGGTGATGCCGGCGGCCATGGCGTGGCCGCCGCCCTTCACCAGCAGCCCGCGCTCCACCGCGCCGCGGACGAGGCGGCCAAGGTCGAGCCCCGGGATCGACCGGCCCGAACCGGTGCCGATGCCGCTGGCGTTGAAGGCGATGGCGAAGGCGGGGCGGCGGGCATGGTCCTTCAGGCGCGAGGCGAGCAGGCCGACGATGCCCGGGTGCCAGTGCTCGCTCGCCGTCACCACGACCGCGGGTCCCTGTCCGCTCATCAGCTCCGCATCCGCTTCCGCGCGGGCCTCGGCGAGCATCGCCTTCTCCATCGCCTGGCGCTCCTGGTTGAGGCGGTCGAGCGTCTCGGCGATCGTCTGCGCCTCGACCGGATCGTCGGTGGCGAGCAGCCGCGCGCCGAGGGCGGCGTCGCCGATGCGGCCGCCGGCATTGATGCGCGGGCCGATCAGGAAGCCGAGATGGAAGGTGTTGAGCGGCTCGCCGATCCGGGCTGCGCGCTGCAAGGCGGCAAGGCCCGGATTCTGCATGTGCCGCGCCGCGACCAGCCCCTTGACGACGAAGGCGCGGTTGACGCCGACGAGCGGGACGACGTCGCAGACGGTGGCGAGCGCCACGAGATCGAGCAGGCCGAGCAGGTCCGGAGGACGAATCGCATCCGTGCGTTGCCGCAGGATCTTCACCACCTGCACGAGCGTGAGGAACACCACGCCGGCCGCGCAGAGGTGGCCCTGCCCGGAAAGATCGTCCTCGCGGTTCGGGTTGACGATCGCCACGGCCGCGGGCAGCGGCCCGCCGACCTGGTGATGGTCGATCACAACCACGTCGGCGCCGGCATCGTTCGCGGCGGCGATCGACGGCGCGCTGTTGGTGCCGCAGTCGACGGTCACGATCAGCCGCGCGCCCTTGGATGCCAGCTCGCGCATGGCGTCGGGATTGGGGCCGTAGCCTTCGAAGATGCGGTCGGGAATGTAGATCTCGTTCGGCACCCGGTAGTGGTCGAGCACCCGCTTCAGGAGCGCCGACGAGGCGGCGCCGTCGACGTCGTAGTCGCCGAAGATCGCGACGCGTTCCCCGCGCAGGACGGCATGGGCGATGCGCGCCGCGGCCTTCTCCATGTCGGTCAGCGAGGCAGGGTCCGGCAGCAGGTCGCGGATCGTCGGGTCGAGGAAGCGCTGCGCGGCATCCGCCTCGATGCCGCGGCCGGCGAGCACCCGCGCGACGATGTCCGGCAGGCCGTGGGTCTGCGACATGGCCAGCGCGACGTTCTCGTCGCGCTCCGACAGGCGGTGAACCCAGGCCAGCCCGCTCGCCGATCGCCTCACGTCCAGAAATGCGCGCCTTTCGCCAGCCATACCCGAATCCGTCTGCTCAGAGCGCGGGACACTAGAGCATTTCGGGTCGACATTGGAACGCAGGCCGAACGATCGGCGAAGGTCCGTTCCGGCACGATCCGTCGGTCCCCTTCGCCACACCGGCGCTCCGTCGGAGGAGAACCACTCGACACGAACTGGGCCGCATCCCACCCGTCGCCTCGGGTCGACCGGCTGCCAGCCCTGCCGCTTCCGGAAGTGCGGCAGAATTGTCACAGTCGTAGAGAATCTGGGAGACGTTCGCGGCCTGGACGCCCGTGGCAGGGGCGTTCACCATCGGCCTGCGCTCCATTGAAATCAAACACGAAACTTGACTTTTCTCCTCATGTTTATCCAACGAAAGCTGGAACCAGTCTAAATCATTGCGGTTGCGAGCGTTTTTCCGAACCGCTAGCCCTCTCTCCGTCTTCGCTTGAGCAGAGTGCCTAAGGTCGCCGGGTGAGTTATGGTGAGCGCATCCCATTTCGGAAAACTGATTTCGACCTTCTTGAAGGCCCGGTCCCGGCTCGAAACGGTTGCCGAGGCGCGCACCGGCAGCAGAACGACCGCGGAGGATCTCCTCCAGGACGCGTGGCTGCGCCTCGAAAAGGTCCGGTCGGACGTTCCGATCGAGAATCCCGCCGGCTTCATCGTCAGCGTCACGAAACGCACGGTCATCGACCACGTCCGCAAGGAGCGGCGCCGCGCGGAAATCGACGCCGAAATCTCCGACGTTCTGTGGGACAGCGTTGACGAGATTTCGCCCGAGCGGTACCTGATCGGCCGTGAAAGCCTCGAAGCCGTATGTGCCGTGCTCGACGAGCTTCCCGAAAAGACCCGGCGCATCTTCCTGATGAACCGCATCGAGCGCATTCCTCACCGCAGGATCGCGGAGCAACTCGGCATCACCGACGAGGCGGTCTACTACCATATCCGTCGCGCGCTGGAACGGCTGGCCGCGTTGCGCGACGAGTGCATCGGCTGATTTTCCTGCAATCCCTTTAGGCAGATCGCCCTTTCACGCGACCATAAGGTAGAAGCGCTCGAATCCGAGGGCTCCGCCCACAACCTCATCTGCATCGTGGATATGGACGAATCCGAAAAACGCCCCGACATCGACCATCGCATCGCGCTGGAGGCGCGTGACTGGCTCGTGCGGCTGACCTCGGGCAATGCCAGCGATGCCGAACTGCAGCGCTTCAAGGCGTGGCGGGACCTGTCGTCCGAACACGGGCGGGCGTTCGAGCGCGAACGCGCCTTGTGGCAGCAATTGCAGGTCCTCGACGGCAGGTCGAGCGGCATGCCCCCCTTTCGTCCGCCCCAGCCCGTGCGCCAGCCGGCCCTCGGCAGGCGCGCCTTCATGCTCGGCGGCGGCGCCATGGCATGCGCGGCCGTCGCCGGCGTAGCCCTTCCGCGCCTGCACATGTGGCTGGCAGCCGACCATTGGACCGGTGTCGGAGAGCAGGCCGCATTCACCCTTCCCGACGGCACGGTCGCAACGCTCAACACCGACAGTGCCATCGGCGTGGACTTCCGGCCGGAGCTGCGCCTCGTGAACCTTCTCAAGGGAGAAGCGGAGTTCCGCGTGTCAGGACCGGACGCCTCGCTCTTTCGCGTCGCGACGCTCGGCGGCAACAGCGATTGCCGTGACGCGACCTTCGACGTGAAGAACATCGACGGCATGGCGACGGTCACGGTGTCCGATGGCGACGTCCGGGTCAGTGCGCCGGCGGAACCTGATGCAGCAACCTCGTCTTCAGCGCCATCGGTCGTCGTCTCCGTCGAAAGCCAGACCACCTATCTCGTCGGCCATCCTCCGCTGCCCGCATCGGCCGTCGACATCTCCGCCGTCCTGGCATGGCGCTCCGGGCGTGTCGTCTTCGAGGGCCGAGCCTTCGGCGCCGCCATCGCCGAGCTCGGCCGCTACCTTCCCGAGCGCATCGTCCTTGCACCGGGCGTGGATACAGGCGTGCCGGTCAGTGCGATCTTCTCGACCCGCGAGGCGCTGGGAGCCGTCGAGGCACTCGCGCGGACCCAGGGGCTGTCGGCTCGCCGGATTCCCGGCGTCGTCATCCTGATTTCCTGACCCCCCGCAACTTTTCTCCCATAAAGGCGCGGTTCCGTCTTTAGGCAAATCGACCCCTCACCCGACAAGGTAGCGAAGGGTCAGGCAACGCCAACACCCAAGCCCTTCGATGAGTGGCCAACGGACCGTTTCTTGGAAGGGGTTGGAATTGATGACGAGGATCGACGCGGCGACGACGACTTTACGCCGCTCCCACCGCCGACTGCTGGCGACATTGATGATGAGCACGGCGCTCGGCATCGGAATGCTCCCGGGCGTATTGCCGGTTTCGGAGGTTTCGGCCCAGGCGGCGCGGACGCACGATTTCAACATTCCGAGCCAGCCCCTCAATCGTGCCCTGCGCACGCTCGCCGATCAGTCCGGCATTCAGGTCGCCTACCGCACCGCCATCGCGTCGGGCGCGACATCCCCGGCCGTGTCCGGCAGCATGTCGACAGAACAGGCCCTCTCCCGCCTTCTAGCGGGAACGGGACTGATCTACAGCTTCACCGACGCCAACACGGTCATGATCGGCGACACCATCGTCGACGCGCCCATGGCCGCCGATGGCTCGCTCGTTCTCGATACGATCGATGTCACCGGTCAGGCCGATCGCAACGCCGCAACCGGCTCGGGATTCCAGGGCACGCCCGATTGGGTCTACGAGACGCCGGCGAGCGTCAGCGTCATCTCGCGCGAGGCGATCCAGAATGCGCCGGTGCGCAACACGCGTGACCTGCTCGACAATGTCGCGGGCGTCTACGCCAATCGCTCCGAAGCGCAGAACCCCGGCATCGCCGTCAACATCCGCGGCCTTCAGGATCAAAACCGCGTCGTCACAATGATCGATGGCGCGAGACAGAATTTCCAGCGCAGCGGTCACGGCGCCACGCAACGCACCTATGTCGATACTGCCTTCATCCGCGAGATCGATGTCGAAAAGAGCGGCACGTCAGGCGTCGGCGGCGCCGGTGCACTCGGCGGCTCCGTCAACTTCCGCACGGTCGAAGCGGACGACATCATCACCGGCGACAAGAAGTGGGGCGTAGAAGTCAACGCCGGGACGGGCACGAACGAGTTCACCTTCGACGGTTCCGGCATCGCTGCGTTCAGGGTTTCGGACAGCTTCTCTGTCCTGGGCGGGATAGCCCACAAGAAAGTCGGCGAATATGAAATCGGCAAGAACGGTGAACTCGCTCTCAACGATCTGACCGTCGAAAACGGATCGGTGCTATCCACCGGGCAGGAAGTGCTGGCGACCATGCTGAAGGCCGAAGCCGAATTCACCGACGACCTCAAAGGATCCCTTGCCTGGATTCGCAACGATTCCGAATTTTCTCACGGCTCCTATGATACCGATGATCTGGTTTTCACGGAGAACACGCAGGACGTTCTCAACAACACCATCACCGCCAATCTCAACTGGGATCCCGACAGCGACCTGATCAATCTGAATGCGCGGCTCTGGTACAACCACACGCGCAACGAGGAGGTTCGCGGCGCGTCGTCGGTGACGAACTATCTGGATTGGCCGGTAGACTACCGCCTCGGAACGCTTGGCGTCAGCCTCGACAATACGAGCACATTCGATACGGCGCTTGGCGGCCTGTCATGGAATTACGGCGTCGAAGCGTTCTGGGACCGGGGAAAGACGGAAGCGGACACATTCTACGACAGTAACGGAACCGATCTGACGGCATCCTTCACCGGCGCGACTCCTACAGGAAACCGCGATGTCTACAGCGCCTTTACCAACGCAACGCTCGAACACGACGACTGGCTCGTCGTCTCAGGCGGACTTCGCTACGACTATTACAATCTGCACGGCACGACATCGGTCTTTGGATTGGAGACCACATCCACGACATCATGCGCACTCTACCATCCGGTACTCACCACTCTCTGCCTTGCCCCTGTAACCAATACCACGACGACATATCCCGAAACAGTTCTTGACGTTGACAACTCGCAAGGTGAATTTCTTCCGACCGCCATGGTCGCCGTCCAGCCGTATGACTGGCTTCAGCCGTTCGTGAAATATTCACGCAGCATGCGGCCACCAAGCATCATGGAGACGTTTTTCACGGGCGGGCACCCCGGCGCCACCGTGGTTCAATACGCGCCCAATCCCGATCTCGTGGCCGAGGTCGGGGACACTTTCGAAATTGGCGCCAACGTCACCCAGAACGGACTCTTCGCTGCGGACGACAGTTTCCGCTTCAAGGCCGTCGGCTTCTACCGCCAGATCGACAACTATATTTCGATGGGGACCGTCGTGCGTCCGGAAACGGGCCGCGAGCACACCGCATACGTGAACGTCGATGGCACGACTCGGATGAAGGGTATCGAGTTGGAAGCCAGTTATGACGCCGGACGCTGGTACGCCGGGTCCTCATATACCTATCTCGATACGGAGTTCGGAGATTCATACACCTATGCAGGGACGACCTATGATGTATCTCCCTCGGTCATCTTCGTGCCACCCCGTAACAAGGTCTCCCTCGACGCAGGGGTGAGGCTATTCGAGAAGAAGCTGGTCGTCGGTGGACGCATCAACTACGTCGGTGGAACGTCGCCGAACATCGGCTCGCTGACGGCCAGCTATGTTTCGGAAGATTACACCCTCTACGACGTCTATGGATCCTATGCATTCAATGAAAACACCACGCTGCGTTTCGCCGTCAGCAATCTGACGGACGTCGCCTATGTCCCGGCACTGGGGACCACCAGCTATCCAGGGCCGGGGAGGACGGCGACCGTCTCGCTCGGCTTCAAGTTCTGACGATTGCCGCCTCGCGGAGGTCGCCATCCGCGAGGCGCCGTCGAAGCCCGGACGGACCAGGGGCCGGCGGTGCGCCGGCCTCCTGCGGGATCCCGATTTCCTGACCCCGACGCTGCCTTTCAAGAAAATTGCGATCCGGTCCTTAGGCAAAACGGCCCTTCACCCGACAAGGTAGCGAAGGGTCGGGCAACGCCCATGCCCGCGCCCTTCGATCGCTGGCCCAACCGGGCCGTTCTTGAAGGGATCGGATTGGATGAAGAGTATCGATGCGCAGCCCATGATCTCGCGCCATCGGCTGCCGGCGACATGTGTGAGCAAGCGAGCCTGAACGTCGTGGTCGACAATGTCACCGACCAGCGCTGCGTGCCGGCAAACGGCACTCGCATCGCCCGTGAACGCAGGTTCCTCGCGACCGCGAACGCAACGCTCCGGCTGCCGGAAGCAGGCCACCCGATGCCTGAAGAATTCGGCGGCCTCGTTCGTCTTTGCGACCCACGCCGTCCGACACGGCCAAAACATGCCGGTCAAAGCAGGAAGCCAGCACTATGACCCAACTGACACTTGAGCGCCAACCCGACGCCGGGAACGGCCGCGCCAAGCGGCTGAAGGCGGCAACGCATTCGACCCATGAACGCCTCGACCGGCGGATCATGAGCGCCGATCCCTTCGCCAGCCGCGAACGCTATGCCGGCTTCCTGAACGTTCAGCACGAGTTCCATCGTATCATCGACGTTATCTGTACGCGTCGGGAGTTTCTGGCGCTGATCCCGGATCTCGCCGCACGCCGCCGTCTCGATCTGATCCGGCAGGACATTGCCGATCTCGGCGGAACCGCGCCGACACTCGGCGATGAAGATCGCTATCTCGTCGATGGGTCCGATGCGCTCGGCTGGCTCTACGTCGCGGAGGGCTCGAATCTCGGCGCGGCCTTCCTCCTGAAGGAAGCGGCAAAGCTCGGACTGTCGGAAAGCTTCGGCGCCCGCCATCTGGCCGCCGCGCCCGAAGGACGCGGCCTGCACTGGAAGACGTTCGTCGCCGCGCTCGATGCCGTCGAACTGAAGCCAGAGGAGGAAGCGCGCGCGGTAGAGGGCGCGAAGCAGGCATTCGCCCTGGTGCAGAACCTCGTCGAACGCGCCTTCCCATGAGTGCCGTCGCTCGCGCGAATGGTCGCTGGAGCCCGGTCATCCGCGTGGGCATGAACATGGAGCACTGCCACGCATGGCGAAGTGGATGGCCTGCGACATGGCGGACGGCTTTGCGTTCGTCCTGGTCTGCGCGCTGCCGGGCTTGCTGTTCGCCGCGGCGATCGCGCTGCTGATGCTTGCCAGCGCGGCGTGCATCATGGCGCAGCCAGAGCGGAACGGTTTCGTACACACCGACCAGGTGCGTGACCTCAAGATCGCCCGACCCGTCGGAGAGGCGCAGGCGGCATCTCCGGCATGCGCCGCTGCCTGACTGGGCCCAGAAGAAGCTGATTGGCAGGCGGCATGAAAGACAAGCAGGAATGACTGACATCCGAAGAAATCCCCGCCGCGCGCCCGTCACCCACGTCGCGCTGGCGATTGCCGTCGCACTGATCGTCAATCTTCCCGGAGTCGCGACAGGGCAGCAGGCGACGCCGCCTGCCGTGTCGGATCCGGCAGTGCCGCCGGATCGGCTCCCACCCGCCACCGAATCCATCACCGCGATCGATGGTGCACAGGCTGATGTTGCATCCGACGCGATGGCCGGACCGGCTTCCGGCGGCGCGGGGGAAACGGGCGCGCAGGACGAGGTGGCGCCCGATCCGGTCCAACCCGAACCCGCACTGTCGCCGTTCGAAGATCCGGCCGGCGCGATCCAGCCTATGCTGGCGCGTTCCGAACGCGATCCGGATCTGCCGCACGACCTGTCGCCCTGGGGCATGTTCATGGCGGCTGACTGGGTGGTGAAGGCGGTGATGATCGGCCTTGCTTTCGCCTCCCTCGTCACCTGGACCGTCTGGCTGGCCAAGACCGTCGAAATCGCTTGCGCACGGGTGCGGGCCAGGCACGCGCTCAAGGCGATCACCGCGGCGCCGGACCTCGATGCCGCCGCTCGCATTCTGGCAGGCCGTGGCGGTCCCGCTGCCTTCATGGTCCGCTCGGCCGAAGAGGAACTCCGCCGTTCCGATGCCGTCGTAGACCGTGCCGGCAATGAGGGTGTCAGGGAGCGCGTGATCTCGCGTCTTGCCCGCATCGAGGCGCAGGCTGGCAGGCGACTGGCCAAGGCCACCGGGATGCTCGCCACCATCGGCTCCACCGCGCCCTTCGTCGGCCTGTTCGGCACGGTGTGGGGCATCATGAATTCCTTCATCGGCATCTCGGAAGCGCAGACGACCAATCTCGCCATCGTTGCGCCCGGCATCGCCGAGGCGCTGCTCGCGACCGCCGTCGGCCTGGTCGCGGCGATTCCTGCCGTTGTGATCTACAACGTCTTCGCCCGCTCGATCACCGGATACAGGCAGTTGCTGGCGGACGCAGCCGCGGGCGTCGAACAACTCGTCAGCCTCGATCTCGACTTCCGCAAGGCGCTGGCAAAGAACGCCTCCGCGCCCGCACGTGCGGCGGAGTGATGGGCCATGGCCGGAGGCATTCGCGAGAACCGCGGCAGCGGCGACGACCTCGAAGAGAATCACGAGATCAATGTCACCCCCTTCATCGACGTCATGCTGGTGCTGCTCATCATCTTCATGGTGGCTGCACCCTTGGCCACGGTCGACGTGAATGTCGACCTGCCGGCCTCCAACGCCAGGCCCGTCGAGCGGCCCGACAAACCGCTCTATCTGACGCTGAAGGAAGACCTGTCGCTCACTCTCGGCAACGATCCGGTGAGCCACGAAGAGCTTGGCGCTTCCCTCGATGCGTTCGCTGAGGGCGACAAGGGGACGCGCATCTTCCTGCGCGCCGACAAGACGGTCGATTACGAGCACCTGATGACGGTGATGAACCTGCTGCGCGACGCGGGATATCTCAAGATCGCTCTCGTCGGGCTCGAGACGATACCGGCAGCGACGACTTCATCGGCCAGCGAGCCAGGCAATGCGACGGACGGAGCACCGGATCCATGAGCGGCTGGAGCATTACCGCCAGCCGTGGTGCTCGCGTCGCCGACGGCGCGTTGTGGGTCGGGGCCGGCCTGCTCGCGCTGACCGCTCATGTCGGAGCGGCGGCATGGCTGCTGCGCGAGCCTCCGCTCGTTCCTTCCGACGACATGCCGCCGGTCGCCATCATGATCGAGTTCGCCGAGATGCCCGAAGCGATGATGACGGAGGCAAACGAGATCTCGCCCGATCAGAAAACGACCGCGACGATTGTCCCCGACGAAGAGTTCGAAACACCGGACGTGACGCCCGAAGAGAAGGCAGAGCCCGAGCCCGTGGAGAACGTCGTTCAGGACGAGCCGGAGATCGGGAATGAGGACCTCCCTCAACTCGACGCGGTCGAGGTCCCGCTGCCGGAGGCAAGACCGCATCCGCCCGAGAAGAAGCAGGAGCGAAAAAAGCCCGTCAGGCCGCCGCGACAGGACCAGGCCGCCTCGAAACAGGCGGTTCAGGCGCAGGTTCAGACGAAGCAGTCGAACCGCGATGCCGGCCGTCAGACTGCCTCCGGGCTGTTCTCCTCGCTGACGCCGGCAAAGTGGCAGTCGCGCCTCATGGCGCACCTGGAACGGCGCAAGCGCTATCCCTCCGGCTCCAGGTCGCGCGGTGAACGCGGTATCGTCTATGTCCGCTTTTCCATCGACCACAGCGGCAACGTGCTCTCAGTCACGCTTGCGAGATCATCCGGATACCCCGAGCTCGACCAGGAGGTCCTCTCCCTCGTACGCCGCGCCTCTCCGGTCCCGGCTCCACCACCCGGTGCCAGCACGACCATCACCGCGCCGGTTCGTTTCGATGTGAGATGATCGCTTCAAGCAGGTCGAGCAGGAGTCCACGGTGCTATGGTTCGATCAGCAAGCGGGAAAACCGGTCTCTCGGTCGACCCTGGCGGAGAGTGCTCTGCGCGGCGGCGCTCCGTCGAAACAGAAGCATCCGATGAAACTGAATCGCGTCCCAGCTGTCGCCTCGAATTCGACAGGCTGCTAATGAATCGGGAGGAAAAACTCTGCCTGCGCGCGTGACACCGCGCCCGGAAACCGAAGAGGGAACACCATGCGCGCCGCCGTCCTGCGCCAGTACAATGCCGATCTCGTCGTCGAGACGGTGCCGGATCCGAAATGCGAGGAGGACGGCGTGGTGCTGAAGGTCAAGGCCTGCGGCATCTGCCGGTCGGACTGGCACGGCTGGGTGGGCGAGCATCCGCGCGTCAAGCCCGGCCAGATCCTCGGGCACGAATATTGCGGCGAGGTCGTGGAAGCGGGGCCCCGCGCGCGCTGGGCCGTGGGAGACGAGGTCATCGCGCCCTTCATCCTTGCCTGCGGCACCTGCCCGCAATGCCAGTCGGGCGAATCCAACACCTGCGAGGACCAGCGCCTGCCGGGCTTCACCGAAGCCGGCGCCTATGCCGAGTACATCTCCGTGCCGCGCGCCCACAATCTCGCCCGGCTGCCCGAAAGCCTGTCGCCGGTCACCGCGGCAGGCCTCGGCTGCCGGGTCACGACGGCATGGCACGCCCTGACCGGGCGGGCAGCGCTGAAGGGCGGCGAGTGGCTCGCCGTGCACGGG